>ERZ825384.771-NODE-771-length-40851-cov-104.783067_pt1 | contig 40851 bp, 33 predicted proteins | sample MGYA00519931_ERZ825384 | MGnify/ENA primary metagenome ERZ825384 (study PRJEB31778, sample SAMEA3449200) | human gut metagenome | biome: human gut; feature: human-associated habitat; material: faeces | place: United Kingdom | collected 2010/2012 ...
CACTGCCGTATTCTTTTCTTTCCACAGCTGTGGAAAGAAAAGAATACGGCAGTGGAAAGATTAGCATTTAGGATAGAAAAGGATAACTCCCAATGAGTCTGTCCTTAGTTCTTGGCAGGCAAAGAAACAGAAGCCTCCAATATCGGGGAGACAGACTCCCAAACCTGAGCATCGATACTCTGCATTCCTTGCACAGAAGGATGCCCCCATTGTTTATCAATGTCGTGCAAACGAATATTCTCGATGCCATAGTGCCGGCAAATTTCATCCATGGAATCAGTTACCTCTTCGGATAATTCAGAATTGGTAATATTATAAATCCTGGCCGCAGGATAGAGCTGCTTGAGAGATGCAAGCAGATAGCAAAAGGCAGGACGGAAGCTATACAAATCGGCTTTCGTCCAGCCATCATATTGGTATACGCCAATGGGAGCACCTGCCCAACTGTCATTGGTACCGCCAAAAACAAGGATTATGTCGGGGGTGCCGAGGTTGTGAATACGGGTGATAAAAGAACGGTCGGAGTAATCGGCTTTCTCGTAACCGGTATGACAGACGGTGGAGCCGGAATAGGAATTGTTGCGTTCCAACTGAAAGCCGTGCTCATGGATGAAACGGTACCACCAGGTTTCCTCCACCTTTGTCACATCATTCTCTTTCTTTTCGCCGGGAACTCCATACCAGCAGAGATTGGCGGCAGGAGAGACATGACCGTAAAAAGTGGAATAGGAATCGCCAAGAATAGAAACTTTCTTTTGAGCAAACACCCCTGATATAAGGGTCAGGGAAAAAACAACCAGAAAAAACAAGGATTTGCAGTTCATAATAGATAGATTTTTATGTCGTATGCCGCAAAGTTATAAAGTTTGTCCCGGTTTGACGGCAAGAAACCGTAGTTTTTTTGCCATAGCCCGCTTATATGAAAGCCCCTCTACCATCGGATTCCCACAAAAAAAGGAAATGCCGGATTGATAGAGGGGCGAGAGAATGAAGATGAGAAAGAGTATATTTTACTCCCGCCCTCCACCGAGGGCTTGATAGAGGTTGATGATACCTTGTATTTCATCAAAGCGGTCGGCTACCTGTGTCAGTTGGGCAGAGAGTAGCCCCTGCTGGGCAGTGAGCACTTCCAAATAGGTGGAAGTGCCGTGTTGCATCAGTAACCGGGTGCTGCGGACGGTAGTTTCCAGTGAAGTTATCTGCCTTGCGCGGAGCTCCGTCTTTCCACGGGCTACCTGCACTTGGGTCAGAGCATTGTTCACTTCGCTACCGGCATTGAGCAAAGCTTGCTGAAAAGCGAGCCTGGCTTCTTCCTGCTGTGCTTTGGCTATCTTGAGCTGTGCCACGTTCAGCCCTTTGTTGAACAAGGGTTGTGTCAGCGAACCGATGGCGGAGAAGAGTAGTTTTCCTGGATTGACAATCATGCTTCCTGCCGAGTTGGTCCAGCCAGCTGTACCGCTCAAGGTGATGGAGGGGTAGAAAGCAGAACGGGCGGCATTGGTGCTGTAGAAAGCGGATGCCAGCGAGAGTTCGGCACTTTTCACATCGGGACGGCGGGAAAGCAATTGCAGAGGTACGCCCACCGCAAGTTCCTGCGGGAACTCCTGCCCCGCCAACCGGCCACGCTCAATGGTGCCCGGAACATCGCCCAACAGAATGGAGAGACTGTTCTCCACTTCCTTTACCTGCTGCCGGAGGTCGAGCAGCGAAGCTTCCACCTGACGACAGTTGGCTTTGGATTGCGAGACACTCGCCTCGTTCGTCATGCCTGCAGCCATCATGGCTCGCATGGTGCGTACACTTTCGCGCCAACTGGCGGCTGTTTCTTCGGAAATGCGGTATTGCTCGTCGAGCATCAGCAAGGTGTAGTACAGATTGGCCACATTAGCTATCAGCGAAGTGCTGACGGCTTGTTCGTACTCCAAGCTTTGAAGGTAGAGCGCTTTGGAACGGCGTTTGGCATTGGTCAACTTACCAAAAATATCGACTTCCCAACTTGCCGAGGCAATGCCGGAATAGGTCCACGAGCCTTTGGAATTGTCGAAACTGCTGACGCCACCCTGCGGAGTGAGCATAAACGAAGGCAGGTACGAAAGTTTGGCCGACATCAGCGTGGCTTCTGCCTCCTTGATACGTTGTTGGGCGGAAAGCAGGTCAGTGTTGCCTTGCAAGGCTTGTTCGATGAGCGACTGTAATTGCGGGTCCGTAAAAAGCTCGCGCCAGGAAAGGGAAGCGATGGAGGTAGTGTCCGATGCCGCAAACAGACTCAGGCTATCCAGACTTTGCCCGTCCAAATCGTGTCCATAAAGTCCATCGGTCGTGATGTCCTCCGGGCGCTGGTATTTGGTATAGATGCCGCAACTGGTCAGTACCAAGCCGGCGACAGCTAATAATATGAATTGTTTCTTCATTATTTTTTTATGTTAGTTACGCGATAATGTACTAATGTGATTCTTCTATCTCCTTCCGGCTTACTTTCATCTCTTCCTCAATCTGCCAGTCGCTCGTCGGGACGGATTGGGCAGGACGAAGCCGCTCCTGCAACCACTGGAAACTGATGAACAAGACAGGAACAATGAACAGCAGCGCCAATGTGCCGATGAACATACCACCGACAACACCCGTACCCAATGAACGGTTACCGTTGGCTCCGACACCCGTGGCAACCACCAAGGGGAAAAGGCCGAAAATCATCGTCAGTACCGTCATCAGGATGGGACGGAAACGCGCCTTTGCCGCACTGACGGCAGAAGCAATCAGCCCCATTCCCGCTTTACGGCGCTCGGCGGCATACTCCGTCAACAGAATAGCGGTCTTTGCCAACAGACCTATCAGCATGATAAGTCCCGTCTGTAAATAGATATTATTCTCCAACCCGGCTATCCTGGCAAAAAGGAACGACCCCATCAGGCCCGCAGGAACGGCCAGGATAACGGCAAACGGAATCAGAAAGCTCTCGTAAAGCGCACTCAGAATCAAGTAAATCATCAAGATACAGATACCGAAGATGATGACTGTAGTACCACTCTGCTGGCTTTCCTCGCGGGTGATGCCACCAAAGTCATAGCCATATCCCTTCGGCAAGGCTATCTCCGCCGTTTCTTGTACGGCACGGATGGCGTCACCGGTACTGTATCCCTCAGCAGGCATGGCATTCACGGCAATGGAGTTGAACATGTTGAAGCGGCTCAAGGACTCGGCACCGTAGGAACGGGTCAGCGTAACGAACTGGCTCAACGGAGCCATCTCACCGTTGGACATGCGCACAAAGGCATTGTTCAGTGAAGCCTCATCCAAACGGAACTTCGGGTCGGCCTGAATCATTACCTTGTAAACTTTGGAGAAACGGTTGAAGTTGGAGACATATTGCCCGCCATAATAGCCCGACAGTGTGGACAACACCTGGTCGGGAGTAATCCCGGCACGTTTGCACTTGGAAGCATCCACCTCGACGGTCCACTGCGGATAGCGTACATCGAACGTGGAGTATGCCATCGAAATTTCCGGACGCTGGTTCAGTGCCGCCAGATACTGCTGGGTGGTCTGGAAGAAGGTGTTCATATCCCCTCCCTGCTTGTCCTGCACATTCAAGTCCAGCGCATTACCCATACCATAGCCCGGAATCATACCCGGAGCAATGGCAAAGACTGTAGCATCCTTAATATCCGCCGTGCGAGCGTATATCTGGTTGACGACTGCCTGCACCTGGTCTTCCTTTGCCGTACGCTCGTCCCAAGGTTTCAGCTTCACGATAATCATACCGAAAGAATTTCCCTGCCCGGACAGCAGACCGTAACCGGCAACTTTCTGCAAGTGCAATTTCTGAGGAAGGTCTTCCAGACGCTTCTCCACGCGGTCTATAATGTCATTTGTCGTCTTGAGCGAGCTACCCGGAGCGGTGCTAACGTTGACAAACAACGTTCCTTGGTCCTCGTCGGGCACCAGTCCGGTCTTGGTGGTATTCATCAGGAATACCAGCAGCACTACCGAAAGTGCCAGCAACGACCATCCCAGCCAGCGGCGCTTGATGAACAGCAGCACTATCTTCTTATACTTCTCGACCACCGCCTCGAAAGCCGTGTTGAATGCCTTGCGGAAGCGCGAAGCAAAATTATTCTTCTCCGTCCCATCCTCATTGATATAAGGTTTCAGCAGCAAGGCACAAAGTGCGGGACTGAGTGTCAGCGCATTAATCGCCGAAATGCCAACGGCCACCGCCATCGTCAGCCCAAACTGGGTATAGAACGTACCGGAAGTCCCTCCCATGAACGATACCGGAATAAACACCGCCATAAACACCAGTGAAGAAGTGATAACCGCATTGCTGATGCCCTTCATCGCATCAATACTTGCCATGTAGGAGGACTTATAGCCCACATCGAACCGTGCCTGCACCGCCTCCACCACGACAATGGCGTCATCCACCACCGTACCAATCACCAATACCAGCGCAAACAGCGTAATCAGGTTGATACTGAATCCGGCAACGGACATGAAAGCAAACGTACCAATCAGTGAAACAACGACACCTACCAGCGGAATCAGCGTAGAGCGGATGTCTTGCAAAAAGACATAAACCACCAGGATAACCAGGATAATAGCCTCAATCAGCGTTTTCACCACTTCGTGGATAGAGGCGAAAAGGAAGTCGTTACTGGACATCATCTGGGTAAGCTCCACGCCTTTCGGCAAGTCCTTGCGTGCTTCTTCAAGGAGCCGGTCAATCTGCCGGTTCACTTCCGTGGCATTGGACCCCGCGGTCTGGAACACCATGCAGGAGATACCGGGATGTCCATCCATGGTACCTTTGTAGGCATAACTGTCCTTACCCAGCTCTATATCGGCGATGTCCTTCAGTTTCAGCACCTCGCCGTCTTCGGTAGAACGGATGACGATGTCGCCGAACTCCTCAGGAGTAATGAGGCGTCCCGTATATTTCATGGTATATTGATACGTCTCATCCGAGTTCTCACCGAACGACCCGGTGGCCGATTCGATATTCTGCTCTGCCAGCACAGCCGTCACATCCGAAGGTATCAGCTTGTACTGCGCCATGACATCCGGTTTCATCCAGATACGCATGCTGTAGTCACCACCCATAATCATCATATCGCCCACACCGGAGATACGGAGAATCTGCGGCTTCAGGTTGATACTGATATAGTTGGCAAGAAAGTTTTCGTCATAGCTGTCATCAGGGCTATATAAAGAGAACATCTGCAAGATACTGGTCTGCCGCTTGCTGGTGGTGACACCCACCTGGGTTACTTCGGCAGGAAGCTGCCCCGTGGCTTTGGACACACGGTTCTGCACATTGACCGCCGCCATGTCCGGGTCTGTACCCTGCTTGAAGTAAACAGTAATGGAAACCGACCCTGCATTGCTGGCAGTAGAAGTCATGTAAGTCATGTCCTCCACACCGTTGATGGCCTCTTCCAACGGAGCGATAACACTTTTCTGAAGGGTTTCCGCACTGGCACCATAGTAAGTGGTGCTCACCATGATGGTGGGCGGCGCAATGTCGGGATATTGCTCAACGGGCAAGGTGAACAATCCGATGATGCCCAGAATGACAATCGTAATGGAGATGACTGCCGAAAAAACGGGGCGTTCTATAAAAGTTCTGAGGTTCATATTCTATCGGTTAAAAATTATCATTCATTCGTTTTGGGTTGGACGGAGGTACCTTCACGCAGCAAACCCACGCCTTCGGCCACAATTGTGTCCCCCACTTTCAAGCCACTCTCTACGATATATTCCTGACCTCCATTCACACGGGTCACTTGCACGGGAACTGATTGCGCCTTGCCGTCAACTACCTTATATACATAGACCTTGTCCTGTACTTCGTAAGTGGCACTCTGGGGAACAACGATGCAGTTCTCCTTCCGTACCGGGATGATGACGTTGCCCGAACCGCCACTGGTCAGCAATCCCTCTTTATTGGGGAACACGGCACGCAGACTGACTGTACCCGTAGAGGTATCAATTACACCACTGATAGTTTCTATCTTACCTTCTTGCGGATAGACAGAACGGTCATTGAGCTGTAATTCGATAGAGTCCATCTCTGCCAGCGCCTTATCCTTGGAGCCGTAGCGGCGGGTGAGGTCAAGCAACTGATTCTCTGTCATGGAGAAATAGACATACATATTAGAATTATCGGATACGGTCGTCAGTGGTTTGGGCAAACTGGCGCTGACCAACGTCCCCACCCTATAAGGGAGCGTACCTACCATTCCATCTGCCGGACTCTTCACTTCTGTATAAGAGAGGTTATTGGCGGCATTCACCTGCTGCGCCTCGGCTTGGGCCAACTGGGCTTTCGCTGTCAGCAGGCTGTTGTAGGAAGTCTTTAAGTCAAACTCGGAAATCACCTTCTGGGCATAAAGCTCCTTCTTGCTGTCATATGTCAGTTGCGAAGTGGCCACGCCGGCACGGGCAGCTTCCACATTGGCTTCTGCTGTGCGCAAGGCTGCCAGATAGGGCACCTGGTCGATAATAAACAAGACTTGCCCCCGACGCACGGTCTGTCCTTCCTCCACACAAAGTTTGGTGAGTGTACCGGACACCTGCGGATAGATGTCAATGTCCTGCCGTCCGCGGATGGCTGCGGAATAAATTGTCTGCAGTTCTTTGTCGGTAGTCGAAATAGTCATCACCTGATATTCCGACTGGGGTTGCACGACAGGCGCGCTGCCGCAGGCTGCCAGTGTTGCACTACAGATGACGGTCATCATCTGTTTCATCATACTCTTTTTTGTTATCATACTTTTTATCTTAAAAAAATAATACGTCGGCTTTCTCTTTCATTTTTTAAGCCGGCAGCAAAGGTATGCCGTTTTTGAACAACCATTTGTTTCATTGAAGGTACACGACTGTTCATTTTCGGAACATGCCATTTAACAATCCAAAAAGAACTCGTACCTTTGTAACCGCAAATCATAAGCAATCTAACATATGAACCCATTACTGACTACCAAACAAGAAACGTTCAGAGCCGGAACAGACAAGCTGGAATTCTTCCGGGAACGTCTTCTGAAAATGAACAATGGAGCACTGATGTTCTGCACCCGTGGAGAAGCAAATATCACAATAGATTTAAGAAAATATCATATTGTACCCAATACGCACATTACGCTGCTTCCAAGTTCCATTATTTCACTGACAAGTGCGAGTAAAGATTTCCTGGTGGACTTCTTTGCCTATTCCGAGACAATGTTCAAGACGGCATGCTTCCGTTTAGAGCCGCCCTTCATACATTTTATAAAGGAGAATGCATGCTATACGCATACCGAAGACGAACCGGTTCGTGCTATCACAGGACTCATCACGGCAAGCAATGCCATCTACCGCGATTCTGAAAATCTGTATCGCGAAGCCATTGCACAAAACCTGCTGCAAATTTTCTTTCTCGACACCTACGACAAGGTTCAACGTTACTTTACGGAAGAGCAAATCAATGGCAGTAACCGGAAAGAAGAATTGTTCAAAAAGTTCATAAATCTGGTACATACGTACTGTACTACCCAGCGGGATGTCGCTTTTTATGCTGACCAACTCTGCATTTCGACCCGCTACCTATCTGCCATCACCAAACAAGTGGCAGAAGATTCTGCCAAAGAAATCATTGACGAAAACCTGATATTGGAACTGAAAATGGCACTGCAATCCACCGGCATGTCACTGAAAGAGATTGCCGACAAATATCGTTTTCCCGACCAGTCTTTCTTCGGACGATATTTCAAGAAACACACGGGAATGTCACCCAAGGAGTACAGAGCAAAGAAGAACTGAGGTATGAGCATGCATTTATCCCCTTCTCCTCTGCCTCTTTAGTATTTTTTTAGTAATTCTGGAATAAATTTCTTATCGCCTTATAATAAAGGCTTTGGGAGGATTACCCGATTTTGAGGTAACGAGTTGGCAACCGTGCTTATTGCTGCGCTCTGCTGTGAGTTGCTATCAAGTCAGTCGTTCTATGCGCAAATATACGAATAAAAATCAATTGTACTATATAAAAATGGAAATTGAAAGTTAGTTAAGGAAGAAACGGCAAAGAATTAAACGTAAAATCAATGCTTTCTTTGGTTTATCATGAAAAACTATTCATATTATATATCTATAAACATTTATAATTAGATATATGATATACGGATACATTAGAGTAAGCAGTGACAAGCAGACGGTAGAAAACCAACGTTTTGAAATCAATAATTTCTGCGACAATCAAAAAATGAAAATTGATGGTTGGATTGAGGAAACCATTAGTGGAACAAAAGCCTACAACAAACGAGAACTTGGAAAGTTGCTCAACAAGGTACAGAAAGATGATTTGATTATCTGTGCTGAATTGTCCAGATTGGGGCGTAATCTCTTTATGATAATGGAAATTCTGAATATTTGCATGGGCAAGGAATGTAGAGTTTGGACTATCAAGGACAATTATCGGTTGGGGGAGGACATTCAAAGTAAGGTGTTGGCTTTTGCTTTTGGACTGTCAGCAGAGATTGAGCGTAACCTTATTAGCCAACGAACTAAAGAAGCCTTGGCACGGAAAAAAACAGAGGGGGTGGTATTGGGACGTCCTAAAGGGAAAAAGAGTGCTCCAGAGAAGTACAAACTCCACGATAAGAAAATTCTCATACAAGAACTATTGAAAGCAAAAGTTTCACAACGCAAAATCGCTAAAATTTGTAAAGTGGATAGAAATACGCTCGCTCGATTTATCAAGACTTTTATGGTAGAAGCATAAGGAGCGATTTTGTGCAACAAGAGGGTGTGGTGTGCGACTTCGTTTCCTCTGATTCGTGGGTGATACTCTCGCCTATTGAGCAGAGTATCAAACAAAAGATTGAGGCTGTGGGAACTCCATTGAAGGATTGGGATATAAACATTTATCGTGGAGTGCTTACTGGGTATAACGATGCGTTTATCATATCTACCGAAAAGCGAAATGAGATATTAGTGAACTGTCAGACAGAAGACGAGCGTATCAGAACGGCTGAACTTATACGACCGATTTTGAGAGGACGCGATGTGAAACGTTACGGATATGATTGGGCTGGTCTTTGGCTTATCAATGCACATAATGGATTGAAGAGTAAGGGAATAAAGCCCGTAGATATAAATGATTATCCTGCAATTAAAGAATGGTTGGATAATGGAGGTGTAGCCTATAATGGTAAGATGTATAAAGGGTTCTCACAAATAGAGAAACGGTCTGACCGAGGTGATACGCCATATAACCTACGAAACTGCGCATATATGGAGGATTTTTCTAAGCCAAAAATTGTGTGGGCTGAACTTGCTCGAACAGGAAATGCCTTTGCTCTTGACTTTGGTAATAACATGGTGGGCAACACAGGATATATACTGACAGTTCCCAGCAACAATCAAGATGAGCTCTTATATTTGCTGGCGTTTCTAAACTCTCGCTCTATGCTTTATTCGTTAAATCAAATAACAACCCGATTTGATGAAAATGGATGGAGATGGTTACGGCAATTTGTAGAACAGCTAAGAGTACCTCCTTTAATAAACAAAAATGAAATACTCTCAATAGTTGCTACTGTCACAAAAGACAATAAACAAGAGGTTAGTGAAATACTCAACAATGTTATTGCTGATATTTATAACTTCACAGATGAGGAAAAAGCGTACATAAATCAAACCCTTTCGAATTATTGATTAGCAAGGAAAGGCAGAAACAATCATCTGCCTTTCTTATCAATATACAGCGTTTCTTCTTCAGTAAGTCCATAGAGCATATACACGGCCTTATCTATTGCCGTTTCGTTTTTTGAATCTACATAAGATTCTATGTCTGTTACAGCTTTAGTATCTGCATTTTGAGGAACAGGAAGTTTTTCTACAAACATAGGTTTGTATTCAAAATACCCACCATTTCGCGTAACTCCAAGTTGACGAATATAATAATCAGCTAACTTTGAGTTTAATACAGCCAACAAAAATTTACTTGCCGGTACAATCACAGGTGAAGGCGCATTGATAAAGCTGTTGTCTTGAACCATTGCGTAACTTGCTGTAAGGTTAAGATTGCCCCACACAATTTTTGGCTTAGAAAAATCCTCCTGATAAAGTTCCCTTACCAGTGCGAGGATATTGCCACCTTTGCCCAGCCCGAAATCGAACCATTGATTCAATCCGGTATTGACCTTGAATGACGGTTCGGATTCTTCCCTGAAAGGTGATTTATACCAAAGGCTGTTTCCCTGTTGCTTGACGGGTGAATATCCCAAACTTTGCAGATAGTCTGCCAATCTGATTGCTTTTGCTTCTTGTATGTTCATTGTATAATTTACGGGGGATTTAGTGATGAGTGAAAAAACGATGATTTGATGAATGGGCAACATATAGCTTTGTATTTCAATAGGATAACCGCTCAACAATATCTCATCATAATACTCACCAAAAGAGAAATGATGTCTGTCCTTGCTTTCTTTTTTCATCAGTAAAATATCTTTGTTGAATAATTGATGAGCATATATCTTTTTGATATTCAGTATATCTATATTACGATTCATCATTTCATCAAAATATTAAGGTATCTCCAGCTGTTCTTTCGTTACCGTGTAGAATCTGCCTGTTCTGCGTATCGGTGAATAGTGGCAGTCCCGTGTGTAATCGACTTGATAGGTGGTGTAGGTAAGGGTATTGTGCGCAGGAGTGAGTTTCCAACAGTCCTGCACCACTTTCCTTACCTGATGCTTCTCCACCTTTACCTGTGTGTTTATCAGCAACGGCAGCATATCATTCAGGCAGAAAGATAAACTTTCTATACCTACACTCTCCATGATGTCGAGTATGAGTTCGGACATTTCTATTTCCAACCGGTTGCGGTTGCTGCGGATGATACGTTGCAAGGCTGCGGTATGCAGTAGCACCGGATTGAACCACATGCGACTTTCTTTTTCTGTAGATAGCTTACGTTGGGTAAGGAAATGCAGGAAAGCCGGAATTTCATCCTTCAGCTTTTGCAGGAAACCTGTATCATCGTTTTCAAGTCGGTTTATCTTCCTTACCCAATAGCGTGTTTCCCCTGCATCTATGATAACAGGCAGATATTCGTTGTTAGAGCATAGCACGAACTTGGCGAAGAAGGCTATCTCGTCACGGTCTTTGCCTTTGGCTTCCACCTTGTAGGAAAGCGTGGTGCTAAGGTTCTTCAAACGCTCGCTGTCCTCCCTGCGGCTTAGCAGTACCTCGTCCACCACGATAAGTAACTTTCCTGCCCAGTCGGAATTGAACTGGCTGCGGAAGTCCTCGTTGGTGTTGAACGTGACATTGTTCTGAAAGACGGCTTTCAGAAAGTTCAGGAATGTGCTCTTGCCCGTGTTGCGTTCTTCCGACACCAACAGCAGGATGGGTAGTTTCTGCACGGGTTGCAGGTAGAGCAGTTGCAGGTAGTCCATGCCCAACTCGTATTGCTCCCCGAAGATATGGCGCACCAATGAACGGATATGTAGAAAATTCCCCTGCACGGGCTGATGTCCTATCGGCTCGTACAGGTTCAAAAACTTGTCCACTACTGGCTTGTAGCCTACATGGTCGGGAACGGTACAGAAACCGTCATACTTCGGAACACTTGCCATGAATCCCTTGCCGTAGTCCTGACGGAGCGTCTCGGCATTCCACGGGATGCGTTTCCTTACATAGCCACCGTTCAGTCGTGGCTGGTTCACTAATTTGTAGAGGGTTGTACCCACACGGATAAACTCCTCCCTTTCAATGTTGATTTTTGTCATACGTCATTCGCTTAATCGTTTAATAATTAGACCGCTGCAAAGTTATCGGGTATGACACAAACCATTGATACGAAAAACTAAGCGGAATGACGCAAACAAATCCGATGATGAAGAAAATGCACTTTCCGTTAGTAGATTGGTGGGTAAAAACAAGACAATCCAAAGAGTCCTGTTAAACATGGCGGCTCTTCGGATTGGTCTCATACGCATGAATGGCAATACACCTACATATTATTTCTGTTCTTTGGTGTTGTGCGGATTCAATGATTCAGTGACGACAATACTTCATTCACTATCTAATTATGATTGCAGGATTGAAACTTTTCTGTTGATATTCAGCGAAAAGAAGATACTTGCTTTTTCTTTTCGCAAGTACATTCTCTCCAACAAGGCATTGCGCACCTGCTGCGCACCGTATGAATTAATGCGGAAAGCGAGGGCGACAACCATGGGAAAGCTATACACATCGGCATAATATCCGTTCTCCAACCGGATATACTTCTGTGCTTCGTATTCTTTCAGTACACAGCTTTTGTAAACGGCTCGGATGGCTGCACGGACTGTCGGGGCGATTACCCCGAACAAGTCCGTCAGTTCCATCTCACTCATCCATATTTCACCATCCGGCACAAACACTGCACCGTGCTCATTCATTGTGATAACTGCTCTTTCCATAGCCTTATACCATTGAAACATCATTGAACATCTTGTTGAGCTTGTTCCCGAACATTGTCAGGTCATTGTCGAGTTTCTGTGTGGTTATCTTCGCATAGATTTGGGTCGTGACGATGTTCGTATGCCCCAAGACACGGCTTACACTTTCTATCGGCATCCCTTTGGTCAAAGCCAACGTTCCGAAGGTATGACGGGCACAATGGTAGGAGATTTGCTTCTCTATGCCACATTCTTTGATTACTCTTTTCAACTGTTTGCACATCGTCCAATAGTTGATTTCTCCGAATACCAGTTTGTCTTTGGAAAGGTGCTTGTACCGTTCTATTATCTGCAAGGGTATGTCGAGCAGCTTTACTTGAAAGGGAACATTGGTCTTGTGGCGTTTGCCGACTATCCATTTCTCGCCGTTAACCTCTACAATCTCATCCGTTGTCAGTTCTTTCATATCCACAAAGCTGAGTGCCGTGAAACAGGCGAACACAAACAGGTCACGAACCAATGTGAGTGTGGGGCTTTCAAACTCATGCGATAGGATGGTCTTTATCTCGTCCTCCGTCAGATACTCACGTTCCTTCACATTGGGGCTGATATGGAATTGCGCAAACGGGTTTCTCGGTATCAGCCCGTTGTAATGCGCTCTCATCACCACACCTTTCAGCCACATGCAATTGAGCCATATCGTGGCGTTCTTCAAGTTGCGTTCCGCTGTAAGGTAGGCTGCAAACTCCTTGATGAAGTCGGGAGTAAGTTCCAGCATGGACATATCGTTTCGTTTATAGAACGACTTGATAAAGGCGGCTACATAATTACGTGCCCTCATCATCACCTTGTATGTCCCGATGGTGCGGTCTTTGCCCACACGTTTCAGGAAGTTGGCGCAATCCTTGTCGAAGGCTTTTATAGGTGTTTCGTATTCGCTGCCGATACCCTGATAGGCATTGCGCACCATTTCAGCCGTAACAAACGCTTCTCGGTCGGATATGCGCTGGTAGTGCTTGATGATTTGCGCCTTGATGTTGTCCAAGGCAAGGTTAATGTCCCTTGCTTCCTGTCCCTTGCCTTTCGCCTTGTTCCCTTTCACGTCCCAAAGTGTCTTTGGAATGCTCTGCTTGCAACTGAACTGTGATACAGTCCCGTTGATTGTCACCCGTCCCATGATGGGAACGATTCCGTCTTTCTCCTTGCTGCCGTTCACGTAGAACAGCACCTTGAATGTGCTTCTGCTCATGTCTAACTTTTTTTGGTTGCAAAACTAATTATCAACGAGTTAAACCTTGATAAGCAAACCTCAGCAGAGCAATGCAAACGGTACGGACTATGTTAAATCTTACTTTCGGACGGGTAACGATTTGAAAACCTTCCTGCTTCAATATTCCGCTTTTCATTGCGTTTTCCCTTTTTTGCCGTTGGCTTCGTCTGTCACCGCAAACGCTTTATTCATAAGCCATTCAGTGCCATTTCTCCCTTTTTATTCGTTTATTCCAGAGATTTTGTGTATATTTGTCAGACACTAATTTAATCAGTTCAATACCATGAGAAAACTTACACACATGCTCTTTGCAGGCACTCTCATCCTGGCCTGCTCTTCATGCGGAGTAGAAACAACAGCCAACTATCAAGTCATTCCCTTGCCCCAGGAGGTTGCCTTGAGTCAGGAATCCCCCTTCAACCTGAATGACGGTACCATCATCGCCTACCCCGAAAACAATGAACTTTTGAAACGCAATGCCGAGTTTCTGGCCGAATACATCAGCCAGTCCACCGGCCGCACCCTCCAGACAGAAGCCCTTGCCCCGGGGAGCGAAGCGCCCAAAGGCGCCATCACATTGGGACTGGATCCGGCTATCGGCAACCGGGAAGGCTATGTGCTGACCGTCAAAGCCGACCGGGTGACCCTAAACGGACAGACCGAGAATGGAGTGTTCTACGGTATACAAACCCTGCGTAAATCAATCCCCGCCGAAACCAAAGCCACCTCTATCCTATTGCCTGCCGGCAGCATCCAGGATGAACCCCGCTTCAGCTACCGAGGCATGCACCTCGATGTGGGCCGCCACTTCTTTCCCATTGAGTTCGTAAAGAAATACATAGACTTGCTAGCACTTCACAATATGAATACCTTCCACTGGCACCTCACCGAAGACCAAGGCTGGAGAATAGAAATAAAGAAGTATCCCAAGCTGACGGAAATCGGCGCCTGGCGCGACCGTACCGTTATCGGCCGGAACACCGAAGAGTATGACAACACCCGGTATGGCGGTTTCTATACGCAGGAGCAAGCCAAAGAAATCGTAAAATATGCCGGGGAGCGCTATATCACGGTCATCCCCGAAGTAGACCTGCCCGGACACATGCTTGCCGCACTGGCCGCCTATCCCGAAATGGGATGTACCGGTGGACCGTATGAAGTGTGCCCACGTTGGGGCGTATTCGAAGATGTGCTGTGCATCGGCAACGAAAAGTCCATGCAGTTCCTCGAAGATGTCATGGCCGAAATCATTGACATATTCCCTTCCAAATACATCCACATCGGCGGTGACGAAGCTCCCCGCACCCGTTGGGAAAAGTGTCCCAAATGCCAGGCACGTATCAGAACCGAAAAATTGAAAGCCGACAAGAACCATACTGCCGAAGACCGTCTGCAGAGCTATTGTATGACACGTATCGAAAAGCTCCTCAATAGTAAAGGACGCCAGATTATCGGCTGGGATGAGATTCTGGAAGGCGACGTCGCCCCCAACGCAACTGTTATGTCATGGCGTGGCTCGGCAGGAGGAATCAAGGCGGCCCAACTGGGGCACGACGTGATAATGACACCCAATGACTATTGCTACTTTGATTATTACCAAAGTGAGGATACCCGGCACGAACCATTTGCCATCGGAGGCTTTGTCCCATTGGAGAAAGTATACAGTCTGAATCCTACCGCCTCACTGACCGAAGAACAAGCCAAGCACATACTCGGCACACAAGCCAACCTTTGGACAGAATACATCCCGACCAGCGAACAGGTAGAGTATATGGTTCTCCCCCGTATGGCCGCCCTTGCCGAAGTACAATGGACACAACTGGAAAAGAAAGATTATACAAACTTCACTACCCGACTGGCCGGACTCATCGGCCTCTACCGGAGAGACGGGCTCAACTACCGGGAACCCTTCCGACAGCAGGCAGACTCCACAGCGACCGAGAAGAAGTAATCAGAACTGGAAATAGATAAACGGTTGTATCTCCGAACTTTTCATCTGAATGACCAGATAGATTACAGCAAGCATCAGTACCGCCTTTCCCAACAAGGGGAGGCGGATTACTGTTTTTGTGCAAGCACGTTCCCAACTGTCGGGCACAAAATGCAGCAGATAGCCCAATGCCATCAGTGCAAACACTTCCCAATAACCCTCTACCAGCTGCGGGAAGAGTTGCGGACGGAAAGTAGTGAATATCTGCTTCAGCATATCCATTGATGTGGAGAACTCCGCATTACGGAAGAATATCCAGCAGAAACAAACAAAATGGAAAGTGACAAGCACTCCGAAGAAGCGGTGGATGCCATGGCTCTCCGTCCCCTTCTTACGCCCGGTAAGCGTCATCCAGAACTTATGGGCTGCAAGCGCAACGCCATGCATCATTCCCCAAAGTACAAAATTCCACGAAGCGCCATGCCACAAGCCGCCCAGAAACATGGTAATGATGAGATTGGCATATTGGCGAATTTTCCCCTTCCGGTTGCCTCCCAAAGAAATATAAAGGTAATCGCGCAACCAGCTGGAAAGCGAAATATGCCACCGCCTCCAAAATTCCGTAATGGAAGCGGACTTATAAGGGGAATCGAAATTGATATTGAAATGGAAGCCCAGCAACAAGGCAATGCCGATAGCCATATCACTGTAACCGGAGAAGTCGCAATAAATCTGCAAGGCATAGCCATAAACACCCATCAGATTCTCCACCCCCGAATAAAGAGTAGGATTATCAAAAATACGCTCTACAAAGTTAACGCTGATATAGTCCGATATAACCGCTTTCTTGAAGAGCCCACTCACGATGAGGAAGATTCCACGTCCGAACATCTCATTGGAGACAAACAGCGGGCGGCGGATTTGCGGAATGAAATCACGGGCACGTACAATAGGACCCGCCACCAACTGGGGAAAGAAAGAAACATAAAAAGCATAATCCAACAAACTGGTCAGAGGCGTTATCTGGCGACGGTACACATCTATCGTATAGCTCAACGACTGAAAAGTGAAAAAAGAGATGCCCACCGGAAGGAAAATATCCATTGTCGTGAACGTGCCTCCCGTCAGCGAGGCAAAAGTTTCGCCCAGAAAATTGGTGTACTTGAAGTAACACAACAATCCCAAATTGATGAACAGACTCAACACAACCCATGCCTTACGTAGCCAGGGAATAGCCTCGCGTGCCATCAAGCGTGCAATGAAAAAGTCACAGACCGTCACCAGTCCAAGCAGGAAGAAATAAGTGCCACTACTTTTATAATAGAAGTAATAGGAAAACAAGGTGACAAACAGCAAACGCGCCGTCGTCCGGCGTTGCAACAACAGATAAACCAATATAAAAGCGACAAACAGCCAGAGGAAAATACCACTGCTGAATATCATCGGGGCTTGCGGGTCATAAGTGAAGACATCGCGCAAACGGTCCAAGTCTATATTCAATCCGGATAAAAATTCGTCAATATTCCACATAATCGTTATAAGCTTTTAACAAGGCCTGGTAGAACAGCTCGCCTTGCAGGCGGTAACCGTCCGGCAAATAGTGTACATGGTCCGGACGCATCAATCCGGCTTCCTGCCAGTTGAGGCAGGCACGGTGGGTACCGCCAAGTATTTCGTACATGTCCCATACCGCCAATCCGTTTTCATCGGCATAGCGGCGGATAGTCTGCACGGCAACGGCAGTACGCGGATTAATCTTATAGGTTCGACGACGGCGACGCTGCCGGAAACTCTCGTAAGAGCCCGGAGGGGTCGTCATCAACATCGGTACATTCGGCAGTTTCTCGCGAAGCATGCGTACAAGGTCGTCCATCTGGCGATAGTGCAGCATTGTATTGTAACGGCGGTTATGGCTTTCGTTCGTCCCGAAGGAAAGAATAAGCAGGTCGGGATGCAGAGCCGCAATATCAGCAATACGGTCCGGACGGGTGAAAGTAATGCAAAATGCACCGTTGATACCTACATCGGTATAAGAGACTGCTCCGAAAGTGTCCTGCATCAACGCACCAGTGGTACGGGGGAAGATATGGCCGCGTATATGGCTGTCGCCCACATGTACGATGCGAAGCGTATCAGCGGAAGCGCCCAGCCGGGACAGACGTAGCTTCTCCCAGAAAGGATTAAGAATACCCAGACTGTCGGTAAGTACATTCTCCTTCATTTGCCGGAATGCGGCGGGAAAAGTTATCAAAGGGACAGACACCGTATCCGTACGTTGGGAATAGAGGCAGAGAGTATCACAATCCGTTCCGCCGACATGACACGAAAGGCTGCCCGGCAATACATCTTGTGCATGGAGCGGCCCTATCGCCGCAATCAGCACCAGCACCGCGCAGCAAATCGTACATCGTAAATCGTACAATCGTGAATCCTCCTTATGGCTCCTCTTCATAGTAGGCCCTCCTTCTGTCATACTGTTCCTTACCATAAATCAAAGACTCATAAAGCAATCCCGCAAGATACTTTCCACCACGGAAGTTGATGTGCGTATAATCATAATTGGCCAGTGACGGCTTGGCATGCACCATCTCTGCCATACTGCCTTCCCCACCCATAGCCTCGAACATGTTCCAGAAAGCGACAGCCTCATCCGCCGCCAAATTCTGTTGATAACGAACCAGATTCTTGATACCGGGCATGGTACGCAGCTCCCCTTCTTCGGTCTTATAGTCACGGTCGCCCACGCTGACCACAAGGATGGCAGCTTGCGGAAAGGCTTCCTTGAGATGTTCCACCGTTGTCTGCATACCTGCAATGTACCTATCGTAATTGCGTCCGCGCTCGGTGGCCACATTCAAGCCGTATTGCAGGATTATCAGGTCGTAGGGTCGCTGCTCGTTGAACTCGCGCATCATCCACACGGGAACAGAACGGAGGGAGAGGCCGGAGCTGCCACGCAGTGAGAAGTTATCCAGCACAATGCCGGAAGTACCGTCCATGGCAAGGCCATAAAACAAGGTGGAGTCCGCACTTTCCACCGTCCAACGGACAGAACCGATATTTCCCTCTACCGTCATCTCCTGCAAATCATCAATCGGCTCAAAAGTCTCGGTAGTTGCTTCGCCACGATTGACGCGGACAGAAAGGGTGGTTGTGCCACGGTTATAGAAAAAAATACTGGCACGCTGGCAAGTATCCAGACGGGAGGCATAGTTCTTCTGCCCCCGCAGTTCCACATAAGCACCGGTATTCGGAATAAAGTAATGTCCGGAGACTCCCAGCTTGCTACGGTCAAAGAACACGGAGTCCATGACAGAATGACTCTGCCATCCGCTGAAGGAATGACGCACTGTAGGACGGAAGCCACTGGTCATGGACGTAATGGTGACAAAACCTACTCCGCAACCGCCATATTTCTGCTGAAGCATCTCGCGTAAATCAGCCGTCAGAATATCCGCTTCGATAAAGGAGTCGCCGAAGTAGGCGATACGAACCGGACGGGGTGCTTTGGCAAGCTCGTCGAGCGCCTGATAGAACCGCGTCATGCCACGCATGGTAGAATCGCTGTAATCTTCAATGCACGTCATGCCCGCACGGCAGGTGTCCACAAAGGCGGGCTTCACCTTCGGGGGCGGAGGCAGCAGGCTGTCCGGCTCACTCACCGGCTTGGAAGGACGACGCACGTCCCCCAAGATATCCACACGCCTCAGCACACGGCCACCCATCGTAATACTTGGCAACAGATGCATCAGCAACAATGCACCCCATACGATAAACGCCAACAGACCCGTATATTTCAATGAATTCTTTTCCATACCTAATGTGGCCGCAAAGATATAGATATAGGTTGAAAAAATCTCTCCGGACAAAAAAGAATTATCCCCAAAGAAACAAGATTTTTTCTCCGGGGATAACGGTTATAGACAGAGCAGACCCGATTAAATGGTCTGTTCGATATTCCAAACAAAAGCACGGAGTCCGAGTTGCTCGGTCTCCTTGTCCATCCGGTGGAGCGCTTCGAGCAACGGAGCCACCTTAGCCTCATCTATGATAGTGATGATGGCGGAACACATACTGGGCCAGGCATGGCTGCCATAGTGCGGTTCCCCCGTCTTACTGCCACGCCCCTGTACTTGCTGCCAATAGCTGAAGCCGCGGCAGTTGTGGCGGTCAAGCAATGCCATGATACGTTCAAAGAACGCTTGGTCGAATGTTATAAATACTGATTTCACGCTATATAATGTTTAGTGATTAATGTTTAATGATTAACGGATAATGATTAATCATTGTTTACGTGGTTTCGTCATCTTCTCCTTATGCAACTGGTAATAATCATTCAGCTCACGGTCTTTCTTAATCTTCTTACGCGTGCGGCGGATACCAACACCTGCAAACGAGCAATAGAGTACGGGGACAAGAATCAATGTCAGAATGGTAGATACCGTCAGACCGCCAATTACGGCAACACCCAACGGACGCCACATCTCGGCACCTTCACCCTGCCCTACAGCCATCGGCACCATACCGAGGATAGTGGTCAGTGTAGTCATTAATACCGGACGCAAACGGCTGCGGCCTGCCGTGACTACAGAGTGAAGCACCGCTTGACCACGTTCGCGGCAAAGCGTGATGTAGTCGATGAGTACGATACCGTTCTTCACCACAATACCAATCAACATGATTCCACCCAAAAGCGACATCACATTCAAATTGGTTCCCGTAAAGAATAATGCCATCAACACACCGCTGAATGCAAATGGAATGGAAAACATGATGATGAACGGATAACTCAAAGACTCAAACTGAGCTGCCATCACAATGAATACGAGAATAACAATCAATACAGCCAGCGTTCCCAAGTCGGAGAATGAATCCTGTTGGTCCTCATACGAACCCGAAATCTGGATAGAAACACCACTTGGTAAGTCCATCTTATCAATTATAGCATTACCATCGGCCACCACATCGCCCAAAGGTGCTCCCGAAATAACCGCAGATACAGTAACAATACGCTCACGATCTTTACGTTCGATGGTAGGAGGAGCAGAACGCTCGACTACTTTGCCGAGGTCTTTCACACGGATACCCTCACCGGAAGGCGTATAAATAAGGATGTTCTCCAAATCTTCAATCTTTGTACGGAATTCGGGAGCGTAACGCACACGGATGTCGTACTCGTCACCATCTTCGCGATAATAAGATGCCAAAGCACCATTTACACGATTACGCAGATAGTTGGAGGCAGTAGAAAGATTCAAGCCATGCAATGCCAGCTTCTCACGGTCAAAGTCCACCTGATATTCGGGCTGATAATCCTGACGGCTGATGTTCACTTCACTCACACCTTTCACCTGCAACAATTTTTCTTTCAGTTCGGCTGACACTTTGTCCGTAGCGGTGAAGTCGTAACCATAAACCTCAAAGTCGGCACTTGCCTGGGCGCTCATGCCGCCTGTGCTACCGCCCAGAATAACCTGCGCCTTGTCCAATTCGGGATACCCCTTCAAGTCCTCACGCATTTCGTCGCAAACGGTTTCCAGTGTCACGCCACGGTCTCCCGGACTCACCAGACTGATATTGAAACTAATGATATGACTACCGTTGTCCTGCATGGAAGCAAACGTATTGTCAGAGTCCGCCTGCCCCACAGTGTAGTTGCAAACTTTCATCATATCTCCGTAGCGCGTCATCCACTTGTTTGTCAATTCCGAAGCCAACGCTTCCGCACGCTCCACACGGGCCCCGATGGGCAACTGAAGGTTGATACCGATGCGGCTATTGTCTGCTGCCGGGAAGAACTCGGTACCAATGTACTTGGCACAGAACAGACTTGCCACAAAGAATGCGGCACAGCCTATCATAACCGTCAAGCGATGGCGCACAGCCCAGTTCAACCGGTTCTGGTACCACACGTCAAGACCGTCCAGCGCACGCTGAATCGGCGTATAGAGCGTAAGGAACATCTTACTCTGCTTTTTCTGCAAACGCAGAAGCTGCGCACACATCATCGGAGTGAATGACAAGGCTGAAACTGTGGAAACCGTCATAATCACACACATCATCCATCCCAACTGACGGAATAACACACCGGACATACCACTTACCATCGTCAATGGGAAGAATACCGCAATCATAGTCAGCGTAGATGCAATTACGGAGATGGCCACCTCGTTCGTGGCATGTATCGCTGCCTGCTTCGGTTCAGAACCCCGTTCAATATGGGTCGTTACATTCTCGAGTACCACAATGGCGTCGTCCACCACGTTACCAATAGCAATAGAGAGACAAGAGAGCGAGATAATATTCAGTGAACCGCCGTCGATGATACCCAGATAGATGAACGAGGCAACCAGTGACATCGGTATGGTGATACAAATAATGACCGTGGCACGCCAACGCCCCAAAAAAACGAACACCACCAAGATAACGAACAGCATAGCGTACATAATGGTTTCCTCCAAGCTGTCTATTGTATTCAAGATGTTATCGGAAGTATTGACAATGATCCCCAGCTTCACATCGCTCGGCAGTGACTTCTGCAACTGCGGCAACATATCAATTACCTTCTGCGAAATAGCTACAGAATTGGCACCCGATTGTTTCTGCACCACAATCATAGCGCCCTGCACACCGTTGCTATACGTCTTCTGTGCACGTTCCTCCACAGAGTCCACAACTTTTGCCACATCGCGCAGATAGACGGAAGCACCGTTGTGCGTACCTACCACGATGTTCTCCATCTCTTTGGGATCCTTGAACTCACCTTCCACACGCAGCGAATAGGTATTGCTACCCACATCGAACGTACCGCCCGGCGTATTCCGGTTTTCGGCACTGATAATAGAGCTGATAGTTTCTACAGAAAGGTTGTAGGCATCCAGTTTATTGGGGTCGCAATATACATTGACCTCACGCTTGGGGGCACCCGAAATGGACACCGTACCCACACCGGGCACACGCGCCAAGGGATTCGCCACGTTGTCATCCAATATTTTGTAAAGAGCCGGCTGGCTCTCCTCTGCCTGCACGGAGAGCAGCAGGATAGGAATCATGTCCGTACTGAACTTGAAGATGATGGGAGTTTCGACCTCATCGGGCAGCATGGAGCTCACCATGTCCAGTTTATCACGCACGTCGTTCGTCAGCACGTCTATGTCATATCCATACTCAAACTCCAGCGTAATCACGGAAATATTCTCCGACGAACGGGAAGTGATATGCTTCAAGTTGCTGACCGAATTCAGCACGTTTTCCAACGGACGGGTCACGTTATTCTCGATGTCCGAGGCACTGGCACCCTGATAGGTCGTCATCACCATAATGGTGTTGGTCTCGATGTCCGGATAAAGGTCTACCGGCAATTTCGACAGAGAGAACAGACCAAATATAGCCACTGCCAGGAAGCAGAGCGAGGTCATAATCGGTTTCTTAACCGCTCCTTCGTATAAACTCATAAGATTAATTCTTTAATTTGCCAATGTGCTAATATGCTAATTGGCTGCGCAATGTAGCTACATCGGCACATTAGCATATTATCACATTACCACATTACCATATTATTTTTCTACCTCGACTTCCACACCATCGGCTAATTTAGACTGCCCAGCAATAACAACTTGAGAGTTATTGTCTACACCGGAAATCAACTCATACTCCGTATCCATACGACGGCCAAGCTCTACCTTATTATAAGACACCTTGCCGTTCTTGTAGACATAGACATAGCGGTCGCCTGAACCGGCACGCTTCACAATGGCCAGGTCGGGAACAACCACGTGGTCCTGTGTTCCGAAGTTCAGCGTGGCGCGGGCAAACATTCCCGGACGTACGCGCTGATCACGGTTGACAAGCTGTATCTCTACCGGGAAAGTACGGGTAGCCGGGTCGATGGTAGGATAAACAAGGCTGATTTTGCCTTCGAACTCCTCGTCACCATAGACATCTACTTTCACGGATACGGGAGCGCCCTTCTTCACTTTGGTAAAGTAGCCTTCGGATACGTTGATGTATAGTTTTACCGGAGTGATTTGCTCCACTACCAGTACCGGTTCTCCACCGCTATACATATCTCCGTTATCGTAATTGCGTGCCGTCACCACCCCGTTAATGGGACTGAGCAACGAGGTGTTCTCCAAGAGATTCTTATAGGAAGTCTCACGGATGTCGAGATTCATCTTGGCGGTATCCCACTCCGACTTGGAGGCACCGCCTACCTTATACAACTCGTCAATACGCTTGAACTCTATCTGCTGGTTGTCCAACTGATATTTTATCTGCTTCAGATTGGCAGCATCCATGCTGACCAGCTTCTGGCCTTTCGACACACGGTCGCCCACCTCCACAAAAATGCGGTCTATACGCACCGGAGAAGAGGGAGCAATATTGTTTTTTACTTCGGCTTCCACCGTAGCGGTGTATTCCTGAATCTGTTCCACGGGACGGGACGACACCTCGGCCAGTTTCACCCTCGGCTTTTCGTCCACCTTCTCAGCAGCAGCTTTATCACTACCTCCGCTACATGCCCCCAACATGGCAACAACCAGCAGGGCCATCCATTGAAAACCTTTTTTCATATCGTTGTTCTTATTTCTATTCTTCATTCTTAGTTCTTCATTCTTCGTTCTCTGCAATATAATCCTTTCCCAGCACTTGGTCAAGGTCAGCCTTCGCTACCAGATAATCATAGATGGACTGATTGTAAGTCAGTTCAGCCTCCGTAAGCTGCACTTGTGATGTGTTCAGTTCCAACACCGTACCTTTGCCTACCTCATAGCGTTTACCGGCAATCTGCACAGCTTTCTGTGCCTGCATCACATTCTCGCGGTTGCTGACAACCTGCTCGGAACTGGCAGCCATGTTGTTCTGGTAGCTGGTAATCTGCATGTTCAGCTTTCGCTCTGTGTCCAGACGGTTCTGCTCCAACTGACGTATCTGAATACGGTTGGACTTGAGCTTGGTGAAATTGCTTGCCTTATACAAAGGAATACTCAGCGTAAACATCAGTGCGGAACTTCCGCTCCAATTATAATCGAGGATGTTCCAATCCTCGTTGTAGAGTGACTGGTACTGGTAAGAATAGTTCATACCCAAAGTAGGCATGAAGTTGGCACGGAGTGACTTGATGTTCTGATTGAGCATCTTCCGGTTCAAGTCCAACTGCTTCATCGTCGTATTATTGTTCAGATTGGCAGCGGGCTGATTCAGTTCATTGGCAAACAGCTCCGTCTCATAGTTGCCGAGATTGTCGGCAATCTCTATATCCACATCGGCCGTTACCCCCATCAGTACCTTCAACTGCAACTTGGACAACGTCACGGCATTACCCGCCGAAATCACATTCGGCTTAATGCTGCGCATCTGCACCTCGGCACTGATTTTATCGAACTCACTGACGGCACCCTGCTGATACTTGGCATTGACAATGTTGTAGTTGTCTTCCGCCAGCTTATAGCTCTTCTGCAACACATCGTAGGAGTCTTGCGTCAGCATCAGCTGATAGTAACCCTTAGTTACCTGGTTCACCAAGTCCAGCTTAGAAGCCCGTGACTTTTCCACAGCCAGTTCAATGTCTGTCTTCGTCATCGACATGGCCTTATATACGCTAGGGGCGAATATGGGCAAACTGATATTCAGCACCCCGCTTACCGTATTCGAATTGTCCATACCCATCTTGAACGACTGTCCGCCAAGATTCATCTGTGCCGCACTGATGGTATGATTCCACGTACCGTCAATGCTTGCCTGCGGAAGCAAGTTCTGCCAGGTTTCCTTGTGAGTCACTTTCTTCAAAGCAATTTCTTCCTCCGCCACCTTTATGGTAGGATTGTCGCTTAAAGCAATCTCCAAGGCACGGTCAAGGGTCAGGGTCAGGGTATCCTTTGCCTCTTGTGCGCGCACATAGCCGCCGGCATACAGCACAGCAACTGCCAACAGTAGTGCTCTTCCTACCCAAAATCTCTGCATCTTCATAAATCAAAAATAGATTATTTATTAAAACTACTCCTTCGTTTCATCCGGCTTTACTTGATTCTTGCGATATTCGCAGATAAAGTCCTCCAGGACACGGGCACCCTTCTCCGTAGAGATACCGCGCAAGAAAGTGAACATGATAGATTCGTACACTTCAAGGAAAGAATACTCATTGCAGATGTCCGAATTCATCAGCAAATCGAGCTGGTCGCGCACGAGCAGATTGATAATGGCGAAATTCACATCATCACGAAAAATGCCTTGCTTCACGCCCTCTTTGAAGAAGTTCACTGTATCTTCCGAGCTCCGGTTCCGATTGTTCTTCATCAACTGATAAGCCTTGGGATATTTCTTGATATCCTCGAAAAACTTCTTGTTCGTGGCATGAAAACGCTCTATGCTCCACTGATAACATCTCAACAAAACTTCCAATACGTTACTGGAAGTCTCTATTACTCCTTTCACAAAAATATCACCATCCTTCTGGGACTTCAGGATACATTCTTCCAACAAGGTTTCCTTGTCCGGAAAAACTTCGTAGAGAGTGCGCTTAGAGATACCCAAAGATGCGGCAATCTCATCCATCGTGATACTTTTTATTCCATTTGTTGTAAATAATTCTACGGCGGCCAGAATGATACGTTCCCTCAGTTCCACCCGTGATGTTGAATGCTTCGTGTGTTCGCCCATTTTTCTTCCCTTTCTAAACTAAAACTATTTTTATTCATTATCGGAATAAAACGGGACAAATATAGAAAGAAAACTCAATTCGCCAATTAAGTTTCCTTTCTTATTGTTAACAGATTAATAATTATTATGTTTCTGGCAGATTTATTGGGAAGTTCCTAATAATCAAACTTTGTCCGGTTGAGGAAAGCGACTGTCTTATGGATTTCCTTATACATCACGATGTCTTCCTTCACAAAAGGGACTTCCTTGCGATATTCGTGCAGGAAACGCTCCAGAACGGGAGAAGTCTTTGCCGGACGGCGGAAGTCGATGCCTTGAGCGGCATTCATCAGTTCGATGGCAAGGATATGCTCCAGATTGTCCATAATGCGATAAAGCTTAGTAGCTGCATTGGCACCCATGCTGACATGGTCTTCCTGCCCGTTGGAGGAAACGATGGAGTCGCTGCTGGCGGCATAGCAGTACATCTTATTCTGGCTTACCATAGACGCGGCAGCATATTGCGGAATCATGAAACCGGAGTTCAGACCGGGATTGGCCACAAGGAATTCCGGAAGTCCACGCAGCCCCATGATAAGCTGGGCGATGCGCCGCTCGGATATATTGCCCAACTCTGCCAGGGCAATGCCGAGAAAGTCGTAGGAAATGGCAAGCGGCTGGCCGTGGAAGTTACCGCCCGAGATGATACGGTCCTCATCGGGGAAGATGGTGGGATTGTCCGTCACAGAATTGATTTCCGTCAGCAGGACGGAAGCCACGTAACGGATGGCGTCTTTCGTGGCCCCATGCACCTGAGGGATGCAACGGAACGAATAAGGGTCTTGTACATGCTGCTTGGGACGGGCTATCAGTTCGCTGCCTTCCAATAGTTTGCGGAAGTTGGCACCTGTTTCTATCTGGCCCTTGTGTGGACGAATCTGCTGGATACAGTGCATAAACGGATCTATACGCCCGTCGAAAGCTTCCAGGGAGAGGGCGGCAATCAAGTCGGCTTTCTTGGAGAGACGGAAGGCTTTGAGAAGAGCAAAGACACCGTTGGCACTCATAAACTGGGTGCCGTTGAGTAATGCCAATCCCTCTTTACTCATCAGCTTCACCGGTTCCCAACCGAACTCGTCGAGCACACTGATAGCCTCGCGCTTCTTTCCTTTATAATAGACATCGCCCACACCGATAAGCGGCAGGAAGAGGTTGGCCAGAGGAGCCAGGTCGCCGGAGGCGCCCAGTGAGCCACGGTCATAAACGATAGGCATCACGTCGTTATTGAAGAAATCGAGGATGCGCTGCACGGTGATGACCTGCACACCGCTATGCCCCAAAGAGAGAGCATGCGCCTTGAGCAACATCATCAGTTTGATGATGACCGGGCGTATCTCCTCGCCCACACTGCAAGCATGGCTCTTGATGAGATTTTCCTGCAAGGTGCCCAGCTCGTCCGACGAAATGCTCTTACTGCACAACGAGCCGAAACCGGTGGTAATGCCATACAAGGGTTCTTCCGACTCCGCAATCTTCTTGTCCAGATAATCGCGGCACTTCTGTATCCGCAGCTTGGCTTCCGGAGCCAGCTCCAGTTTCAGATTTTCATTGATAATACGTTCGATGAGGTCGAAGGTCAACTCACCGGAACCTACATAATAGACATTGTTCATACTTTCAGCTCTTGATTGATTTCGTCCAACAATTCCTTTTCTTTCGCACAAGCCAAGTGTTCCAATTCGTCGGCTTCACTTTGGAGCTTGGACACAAACTCCTTGTCCTTCAGCGAACCCAGGTTGATGCGTACATTCATCAGTGCGCCCAGCACAGCCGAACGGGCAGACATCATGGCCACACAAGCATCCGTAACGGCATTGCGGTTGCCCAGGCGAGCTACATCCATGATAACCGTCATCAGCTCATACGCATTGCGTGCCACCTGCATGGGAACAAGGGCGGCAAACTTGGTAGCCGCCTGGATGGCAGTACTGCGCGCCGCCTTTTCCTCATCCGTAGCTTTCGGCATCTTGAAGCAGGCAAACACCTTGTCGTAGGCTTCAGAGTCGCGGTCTATATCTTCTACAAAAGCCCCCTTTTGCTGCAAGGCAACTCCGGAGATATGGCGCATCAGCTCTTCGTGAAGTTCATAACCTTTCTTACCGATGGTGAGGTTAGCAACCATAGCGGCAAGAGCAGAAGCAATAGCACCGTTCAAAGCGGCAATACTACCGCCACCGGGGACGGGATCGCTACCCGCCACTTTATTCAAAAATTCCTTTACTGTCAAATCAACTAACATGATATTAAATATTAAAGATTAAGGATTAAGAGGGGATATCAGCACTTCTTAAAGTACAGGATAAAGCACTCCCCCCTTTATGGTGGTATTGACACAATTCATACCTACATAATAAGGTAAAAAGTGATAATTATCCGTATTGAGCACTACGAAGTCTCCTTTCTTGCCCACCTCGATACTACCAATGCTGTCCGCACGGTTCAGAGCGGCCGCACCGTTCAAGGTCAGAGCAGTGATGGCCTCTTCAATACTCATTTTCATATAAATGCACGCCAAGGCAAATGTCAGGGGGATGGAACCGGAGAAACAACTGCCCGGATTGAGGTCGGTGGCAAGGGCCACGGCACAACCAGCATCAATCATTTCGCGCCCACGAGCATAGGGTTCCTTCAAAGCAAAGGCTGTCAGCGGAAGAAGGGTCGCCACAACTCCCTTGTCGGCCATGGCGCGGATGTCCGCATCCGAAGCATGCAGCAGATGGTCGGCAGAGACGGCAGAAAGTTCAGCAGCCAGTCCAGCACCCCCTAATGGTACAATCTCGTCGGCATGGAGTTTCAAGGCAAGTCCCATTTCCTTGGCTGCCAGCAAAAGGCGACGGGACTGCTCGATGGAGAAAACGCCCTGCTCACAGAAGACATCGCAGAACTCTGCCAAATTATTATGAACCACTACGGGCATCACTTCGCGGATAATGTAGTCCACGTACTCGTCCGTCTGTCCGTTGTATTCTGCAGGCACAGCATGTGCACCGAGAAAAGTGGAGACAACGTCTACACGCTTGTGCTCGTCATTATTAAGGCTACGCATCACCCGAAGCTGCAGGAGCTCGGTTTCCTTGTCCAGACCGTAGCCGCTCTTTCCCTCTACGGTAGTCACTCCCATAGCACTCATCTGCTTCAGAAAGCCCTCCGCCTTGCTGCGCAGCTGGATGAAATTACATGCACGGGTAGCTTTCACCGTACTCACGATGCCTCCTCCACGTTCCATGATGGACATGTAACTCTCTCCCTTCAAACGCCAGGAGAACTCCTCGGCACGCTCGCCACCAAACACAAAATGTGTGTGTGAGTCCACAAAGCCGGGTAGCAGACACTTGCCGCGGGCATTGTAATGCCAGTAGTGCTGATAATAGCCGTCACGCTCCTCTCCACGGTTAGGTCCGACGTAGGTGATGATGCCATCGGTCACTTCCACCGTAGCATTGTCGATGATGCTCAGTTGCTCCATCTCCTTGCCGCAACGGGCAGAAAAGCCGAGGGGGGTCACTACACGGGTATTGAATATAATAAGGTTTTCTGTCATAAAGCCTCTCTCCTAACCCCTCCCCCGTAGGGAGGGGAATTAAGTTAGTACTATTTAATTCGGTTACATTCGTGCTTCTAAGACTTGCTCCATGGAGAAGTTCTCCAATCCCAGATAGTAGGACGCTGTATCTATCAAGGCCTCCATCGGCACCAGACCGATAATCTCACTGCCCACAATACTGACGCCGTAGCGGCGGGCTTCCACACGCACCAGTTCGAAAGCACGGTAGAGGGAGGTGCGGGTATAGTCCGTCATGTTGATGGATACCTGCGTGATGCCGCGGTCCTTCAACTCCACTCCCATTGCCTTGCAATAACGCAGTCCTCCGCCGATGAAACGGATTTTCTTAGCGATGTCATGGGCTATCTCCAGACTGGGGGTATTGAGGTTGATGTTATAGGCCACCAAAGGCATGCGGGCACCGATAGCCACTGTGCCTGCGGTGGGATGACGTTCGGCCAGTCCGAAGTCGGGATGCCATTCCGGTTGCTTTATCTTCTCGGCCATACCTTCGAACTCCCCTTTACGGACAGCAGCCAAATTCTCCCGATGAGGGGCAGAAGCAGACTTTTCATATAAGAAGACGGGAAGATTATAACGTTTTGCAACCTCCTTGCCCACTTCTTTGGAGAGGGCAACGGCTTCTTCCATCGTCACATTCCGGATGGGGATAAAAGGTACTACATCTACAGCACCCATACGAGGATGCTGTCCCTGATGGTGATTGAGGTCTATCAGCTCTACCGCCACGCCGATAGCTTCGAGCACAGCATCACGAAGCGGTTCCGGCTCGCCCACTACGGTCACCACAAGGCGGTTGTGGTCTTCATCGTTACTGTAATCCAACAGTTTCACACCTTGTTTGCCCCGAAAAGGAGCTACTATCTTATCTATCTTCTGCAAATCGCGCCCTTCGCTGAAATTGGGGACGCATTCCATAATCTTATTCATAATGCTCTTTAAAAAAAATATATATACTCTGATTTTTCAGACGCAGATGACGCGGATTCTTTTTATCGGAATACAGAGACGTCGGGATTCTTTTGAAAGAAAAAATCCGCGTTATCCGCGTCTAAAAAATGAAATCATCACTTTACTTACTCCTTCACCACTTTCTGCACCAACTTCTCATCAGCCACATACGGCATCGTGATATGATAGCCGTCTGCATGCGTACGGTTAAACTCCTCGCTCGTCTCCATGGCATGCGGATTGCGTGCCCACGAACGGCGGGCCACACCACCCATCACATCCCACAACATAGCGGAACGCAGGATTTCGTCCACCCGCTCACTGCCGTCGCACACCATGCCGAAACCGCCGTTGATGGCTTTTCCGATACCTACGCCACCTCCATTGTGCAAGGCCACCAAGCTCATGCCACGCGCACAGTTTCCAGCAAAACACTGCACCGCCATATCTACCATGACATTACTGCCGTCCTTGATATTGGATGTTTCACGGAATGGAGAGTCTGTACCGCTGACATCGTGATGGTCGCGTCCCAACATAATGGGGCCGACCTCTCCCTTACGCACCATTTCATTGAAGCGCAAAGCTATATTCATACGTCCCACGGCATCCTGATAAAGAATACGAGCCTGCGTGCCTACCACCAAGTTGTTTTTCTCCGCATCACGAATCCAATTATAGTTATCCAAATCTTGCCCGCGACGTGTAGGGTCGATACATTCCATCGCCGCACGGTCGGTCTTCACCAAGTCTTCATGTTTTCCACTAAGGCACACCCAGCGGAACGGACCATAACCATAATCAAACAGTTCCGGTCCCATTATGTCTTCCACATAGCTGGGAAAGATGAAGCCGTTCTTATCATCTCCGTCCCGAGCAATTTCGCTCACGCCGGCATCGTAGACGGCTTTCATGAAGGAGTTCCCATAATCGAAGAAGTACGTGCCGTGTTCCACCAGCCTTTTTATAGCCTTGAAATGACGCTCCAAGGAAGCATCCACCAGACACCGGAACTTCGACGGATTCTCGTGCAGCATATGGGTACGCTGCTCAAACGTCAGTCCGGCAGGACAGTAACCGCCCTCATAGGTGGCATGGCAGGAAGTCTGGTCGGAAAGTAAATCTATGTGCAACTGCTTCTGCACCGCATATTCCAGCAAATCGACGACATTGCCGTGATAGGCCACAGAAACCGGGCGACACTCGTCCATAGCTTGTCGAGCCAGCGAAAAGGCTTCTTCCAGAGAATCTGTAACGTGTCCCACCCAGCCCTGGGTATGGCGGGTTTCGATGCGGGAAGCATCCACCTCGGCAATGATTGCCGCCGCCCCTGCCATCTCGGCAGCTTTGGGCTGCGCACCGCTCATGCCTCCCAGACCGGAAGAAACAAACAAGCGTCCGCGCAAATCGCCGTCCTGCGGAATGCCCAGTTTCAGACGGCCTGCATTCAGCAACGTGTTGAACGTGCCGTGCACGATGCCCTGCGGACCGATGTACATCCAGCCGCCGGCAGTCATCTGCCCGTAGTTGGCAACGCCCATCTGCATAGCGGTGTGCCAGTCCTTCTGATTATCATAGAGCCCCACCATCAGCGCATTGGTAATGATGACACGGGGCGCCTCGGGCTTGGACTTGAAAAGCCCCAACGGATGTCCGCTTTCGATGACCAGTGTCTGTTCGCGCGTCAACACTTCGAGGTACTGCTTGATGAGCCGGTATTGCATCCAGTTCTGGCAGACCTGTCCCGTCTCACCATAGGTAACTAATTCATACGGATAAAGGGCGATGTCGAAACAAAGATTATTGTCAATCATCACCTGGAATGCCTTGCCTTCAATGCAGTTCCCCTTATATTCGTCGATGGGTTTCGCTTTGAGGTCGCCCTGCGGGCGGTAGCGGTAGCCGTAGATACGTCCACGTGTACGCAACTCTTCCATGAACTCCGGAGCGAGGGTTTCGTGCAACTCTTTGGGGATGTAGCGCAAAGCGTTCTTCAATGCCGTAGCCGTCTGCGCAGGGGTAAGGGTGTAGCCACGGTCGGGTGCCCGCCGGATACCCTCGACAAAGGAAGGATAGGAAGGCAATGTTTTACTTAAGGTTATCTCCATGTCCTATAAAGATTAAGGATTTACAAAGTGTCAGCCCACAAGGGTTATATTTGCCGCAATATAGAAATAAATCCCGACATTCGCAATGGAACGCCGGGATTATTTATCTTTTAGTCAGAAACCAACAAAGAAGAATTTTACTTTAAAGCCATTTTATTGATTTTCATTATCTGATAGACACCTTCATAATCGGCGGCAAATCCGTCATCGGCTTTGCCCATATCGACTACTTCCAACTCTACGTATACCGGTTTTCCGTTTTTAATTCCTTTCGTCATATCATCATATTTCTGCATGAGTTCTCCGGTCTCATCCACAATCTAATAATCGGCAGAATCTCCTTCGGCTTTGAAGGAACGCACCTCATGGCCGATGACCAGCTCGCCTTTTACCGACAAAAGTTTCTTGGCAGGGGTAAGCACCGCGGCAGGTATTGTTTCTTGATTCAGTGCTTCATTGTTCCTGGCATATTTCAAGAGCAACTCTCCTCTTTTGAGAATCAGGCTGTCCTGCGTCAGTTTTTCTATTGTCAGCGTATCCGTGAAGGAAATATTCTGGTGATTGCCGATGCTGGTACCTGAAAGCAACAACCGGTTTCCTACTTTTTTCCATGCCTCATATTTCAAGGTGGCCATGTTAATGGAAGAAGCGCTTCCGTCCCCATCAAGAACGAAACCTTGCTGCATGCCGGGCATTCCCGGAACCGGCTCCACCCAGGAGCCTTCAATGGAGGCGTTGTTGCAAGCAGTCAAAGCAACCATGCCAAGAACAGCAGTTAAATCTCTCAATCTTTTCATATCTCTTCTCTTTTTAAAACTATATTTCTAAACAAAGGAGCTCTTGTATTTCCTCTATTCTCTTGCAAAAATAATGTTTTTACGGGGGGCCACGCACTGAAAAGTCTTTTTTTCGCAAAACAATTTGTGAATATTTATTTGGAAATTATTCAAACTAGCATTACCTTTGCACCGAAATTCAAAAACGATATGAACCAGTACTTAACTACAACATACAATACGCGCAATGCTGCATGGGGCAACAAGACCTTATGCGGCCATTTCATAGTGCACGTACATTGGTTCAGCGGATTCATTTAACTACCCTGCAATTTACATTTTACTATTTTGCACTTCCCTTACCGAGAAAAGGAAGGGGAAATGCCGTGTATGGAGTTTCCGTTCGAAGAAACCGGACTAACCTATGTATTCACCCAAAAAAGAAGAAAACTTATGTTTACAATTATATCCATCATGTTTATAGGAATCGGTATCGGATACCTGATGCGTAACGTACAAATGTTGCAAAAAGTGGAGAAAAGCGCCTCGCTCACCATCTTACTGCTGCTCTTTGTACTCGGTGTATCCATCGGCTCCAACCGTCTGATTGTTGACAATCTGGGAAGATTCGGGTGGCAAGCCGCCGTACTGGCCTCACTGAGCATTACAGGCAGCATGCTGGCCTCACTGATGGTGTTTCACCTATTTTTCAAGAAAGGAGAGAAGAGATGAAGGGAAGTTTGACGGTTGTTGCATTTTTCTGTGCCGGCTGCCTGATGGGAGTAGCCAATGATTTTCAGTTCGACCTGCACGACTTATCCATGTATGTGCTCTATGCATTGATGTTCCAGGTGGGCATCGGCATCGGGAGCAACAAGCAACTGAAGGAGCTGGTCAAGAGCCTGCGGCCCAAAATGCTTTTGGTGCCGATGGCCACCATTGTGGGAACACTGTTGTTCTCCGCCTTCGCCAGTCTGCTGTTGAGCCAATGGAGTGTGTTCGACTGCATGGCGGTTGGTAGCGGATTTGCTTATTATTCGCTTTCCTCCATTCTGATTACGCAATTCAAGGAACCTTCCATAGGCCTGCAACTCGCCACGGAGCTGGGCACCATCGCCCTGCTTGCCAATATCTTCCGTGAAATGATGGCTTTGCTGGGTGCACCGCTCATCCGGAAATATTTCGGCAAGCTGGCACCTATATCGGCGGCAGGGGTCAATTCGATGGATGTACTTCTACCCTCCATCACCCAATATTCCGGAAAGGACGTGATTCCTATCGCTATATTCCACGGAATATTAATTGACATGAGTGTACCGGTATTCGTATCCTTCTTCTGCAATCTGTAAACAGCAGGCCGAAAAGAGGGAGATAAGACCTCATTGTATTCATACTGTAACAACGTGAACAACAGCGACTTCTCACTGCAAAGTGAGTGCATGCATTTTGCAGTGCCACTGCATACCGTTTGCAGCATCACTGCATACCTATTTGCAGTGATACTGCAACTGCTTTGCAGCGCGACTGCAACGGGTTTGCAGTGACGCTGCAAAAGGTGTGCAGTGACTTTGCAGCCGGTCACCAAGCTACCGCATACTCGTAGTGGTCGAACTTAGGCTTGGTGCCTATGCCTACCGCATTGAATACCCGGGCTATCCGCTGCTGTTCTTCGGGAGAGATAGGACGCTCGCCCTTGCGGCAATGATAGTAATAGCGTTCGCAAGAGAAGCATCCCATCACGCGATGGCGCACGGTGAAAAGCAGCTTAGTGGGTACTTCGTCGAAAAGGCGTGTCATACCGCGAGCATAGTGCAGCTGCTCGCTGGAGCGGTAACGGGCACAGGTGGAGGACCCGGACAAGCTGCTGACATAAAAAGGATTCACCGCACGAACGGACTGTGGTTGGGGGGCTTCACTCTCGGACAACAGTTGTGCCGCTATCGCCCGCAGGCAGGAAGAGGCTTTGGGGCACTTTCCGTTACCCGCAAAGCAGTATTCGTACCCATCGGGCACGTCTTGCAATAATATCATCTTATTAATGATTAATGGTTAGTGATTAATGGACGGAGTGCACGCAGATACTTGCCGATGACCTCTGCCGACTCGCTTGTTTCTTTCTCGAATTCGGCGTGCAGTGTCGGGTATCCGGCAAGCAATTGCATCATTCGCTCACGTCCCACGAACTCGGACTTTCCTGTTTCGGGATTCAGTTCGTAATAGACGCGGGCATGCACCAGTCCCGAAGCATTGATGGCGTCTCCCACTTCACCGCCCAATCGTGTGGCATCATCGGGAGTCATGGTACTGGTGGCTGCTTGTCCCACAGGCTGTGCACAGAAGTAAACCTTTCCACCGAGCCACATGGCAGGTGCATACCACTGCCCGAAGCGATAACGCTTATAGCGCATCTTACGGCAATTGACATAAAGCGAGGTATCTACCCGTACAGCATAACAACGGGACTTCAAATAACGGCAAAGACCGGGATTGTCGTCTACCGTAATACGATAATCGGCACCGCCCATGAGGTAAATCTGGTTCTTTGTACGCTTCTCAATCTTCAGTGTGGTAACCGTATCGCCACGGTTCTCCACCAACTCTTTCAGATTGGAATACATTACCTGTTGCGCCCCCACCGGCAAAACCGCCAGCAACATCAGAACGCCTAACAACCAACTCTTCTTCATATCCCAACCTCCTCTTTTCTGAAACTTTGTTTTAGTGAGCGAAAGGTACATTTTTTATCGGAAGTAGACAAAAAATCGCGGAAAAAACAATTGGAAATGTATATCTTTGCCTTAAACTTAACATGTATGGAGCAAATAAATACGATAGATAAAATCAGCGCCGTCTACCGCAACACGGCAGAAGAGGCAAGACAAGAACTGAATAAAGTACAACAGAAGATTTACCGCATCGGCAGCCTGCGCCTGCTGCTATTTGTGGCAGGAGTAGTAGGAATTATCTATTTCTGGAGCGAGAGCTGGGGTATACTGGCCTGCATTGCCCTCATCACCCTACTGCCGTTCCTATTTTTAATGAAATACCACAACCGGCTGTTCCATCGCAAGGACTATCTAGAAAAGAAGATGGAAATCAACGAGCAGGAACTCGCCGCTCTGGATTACGATACGTCTTCTTTCGATGACGGCGAAGCATACATCGACCCCACCCATCTCTACACCTATGATTTGGATGTTTTCGGTCCGCATTCCCTTTTCCAGTACATCAACCGTACCTGCACACAGCCCGGGAAACACCGCCTCGCCCACTGGCTGGGGAAACATCTCGAGAGAAAGGAAGAAATCATCCGCCGACAAGAAGCCGTCAGTGAACTGGCTCCGGAACTGAAATTCCGTCAGCGCTTCCGTATCCTCGGCCTGCTGTACAAAGGAAAAGCCGCCGATGAAACAGAACTGTGCCAATGGGCGGAAAGTCCGAGCATCTTCCGGAGCCGGAAATTACTGCGCCTCCTGCCGGTACTGGTGACGGGAGCCAACCTCATCTGCCTCGCACTCGTCATGGCAGGAATTCTGTCCGCAAGTATCTACGGCATCATCTGGACCTGCTTCGTCATCGCCGGCTTCGGCTTCACTGGCAAAGTCACCAAGATGCAGGCCATCTATGGCAAAAAACTGCAAATTCTCTCCACCTACGCCGCCCTGCTCCACCTCATGGAAAAGCAGCCTGCACAAGCCACCCTGCTCAAAGAGATAAGACAACAGATTGACGGAGAAAAACGGAAAGCCTCCCACTCCATCAGCAGGCTGAACAAGCTCATGGATGAACTCGACCAACGCAACAATGTCTTTATGTACGTCATTCTGAACGGCCTCTTCTTCTGGGAACTGCGTCAAATCATGCGCATTGAAGCCTGGAAAGAGCAATATGCCGCTGAACTGCCCGGGTGGCTCGATGCCATCGGACAAATGGATGCGCTCAACTCACTGGCAACATTTGCCTATAATCATCCGGACTATATTTACCCAAAGATAGTTCAAGCGGAAAGAAAGGGAAAAGGAAACCTAAATAAAGAAGAAGAAAGCAATTCTGAAACGGAAGCACCCATCAATGCCCCTTCCTCCTTCCGTCTCCGTGCCGAAGCCCTAGGCCATCCGCTGATGAACCGTGACCGCTGTGTCCGCAATGACATCGACATGGTGAAACGACCGTTTTTCATCATCGTCACCGGCGCCAACATGGCAGGGAAAAGCACCTATCTGCGTACGGTGGGCATCAATTACCTCCTTGCCTGCATCGGCGCCCCCGTCTGTGCCCGCCAAATGGAAATATGCCCGGCCCGGCTCATCACTAGCCTGCGTACCTCGGATTCACTGAACGACAACGAGTCCTACTTCTTTGCCGAACTCAAACGTCTGAAACTCATCATAGACAAGCTGCAGGCTGGTGAGGAGCTTTTCATCATCCTCGACGAAATTCTGAAAGGTACCAACTCCATGGACAAGCAGAAAGGCTCCTTTTCCCTTATCAAGCAATTCATGACTTTGCAGGCCAATGGCATCATTGCCACCCACGACCTGCTGCTGGGAACACTCATCGACCTCTTCCCCGATGACATCCGCAACTATCGCTTCGAAGCAGACATTACAGACAATGAACTGACCTTCTCCTACCGCTTGCGCCCAGGCATCGCCCAGAATATGAACGCCTGCTTCCTGATGAAAAAAATGGGGATTGCCGTTGCCGACTAATCCCCACCACAGTTAAAGTCAAGTCTAACTCTTTGACTGATTATGCTGTTTTACATTTCTCCAGGAAAGTAGATACTGCAACCGCATCGCTACCCGTATAGTAGCGTACGGAAGTTACCGGAGTATACGTGTAAGGCACAAACTGATACAACTGTACAGCCGCAAATTTATTGTCCTGCGAAATCATGACATCCATGCGCACATTTCCACTGCCGCTACTTTTTATTTCAGTCTCGCCATTCAGCTGTTCATTCTCAATCATATCTGTAAGTTTGCCCAAATATTTCAAATCGAAGAAAACACTGCGTTCCTTGGTCACACTGCCCGTCGGCAAATAGACCACTTCCTTCGATTTCCAAAACAGACGGAACACGCCAAGCAAGACGAATGCCGTACCCAGCACCATCAAAGCCATGCTGAGAGTGGAAGATTTATCACTCATCTCAAAAATGGATGCAAAAATAAAAACACCGACCAGCAGCATAGCTACTGAAAAGATAAGTCCTGAAACACTGGTACGCTTTACAATATCGGGATGTGAAGACGCAAAAAGAGTTGCGTCAATAGTTTGAGTTGCCATAATTATAATATGTTTTAATGAATTTATTAGAAATAGAAAATACAGTATTTCCCTGCAAAAACACATAGTCTGACCATACACAAGGGAAAAAGGAAAATTCAATAAAACACTAAATGAGAATACGCCTTAGTGTGAAAATGTAATATTCGCACACCGGCTGGCAACGATAATAGGCAGTGGCATCATAGAGTTTCTCACGATGCAGAGACAAAACAGCCGCTCGCTGGGCCAGTTTGTCAATCCAGTCCTTTAAAGAAAATATATATTCCGTGGTAGAAATACGCTGTATACGGGAGTACGTCAGCGAATGTAATTGTCCACCCATGCCCGCCAGCTCTGCATCCGGCAGATAAGGCAATTGAGGCATCGCAATATAGGCATCAGTCTGCTCATGTACGGCAATAGTATTCTCACTCACAACATTCCCACCACTCGCCGCTTTATTGGCAAATGTATCGCTTACAGTCTGCCATAAAGCCAATGCAAGCACCATGAATCCTATGAATCTTAAGAATTTAGCCATATCTATGTGCAAATATAACAGTTTCTTTCAGGAATTTGTTTAATGCACACATCTTTTAATGTTTCTTGGATGATTTATAGGAAATAAAAAGCCGCTCCAAACAAATTGGAACGGCTTCTATATATAAAAAGAATAGTTGAATTATTCAGCTTTAGCTTCCTCAGCAGCAGGAGCTTCTGCAACTGGTGCAGCAGTTTCTGCAGCAGGAGTAGCTTCAGTAACAGCAGCTTTCTTTGAACGGCGGGTACGAGTAGCCTTCTTGGCAACCTTTTCCTTAGCCATGTTTTCGTTGTAGTCAACGAGTTCAATGAAGCACATTTCAGCGTTGTCACCCAAACGGTTACCAGTCTTGATAATACGAGTGTAACCACCCGGACGATCAGCAATCTTCACAGAGATTTCTTTAAACAATTCAGTTACAGCATACTTGTCTTGCAAATTGCTAAATACAACACGACGGGAATTAGTCGTATCGTCTTTAGCCTTTGTAATCAAAGGCTCAACAAACTTCTTCAAAGCTTTAGCCTTTGCAACGGTCGTAGTGATTCTTTTGTGCTTAATCAAAGAACACGCCATATTAGCCAACATAGCGTTTCTATGAGAGGCAGTACGACCCAAATGGTTGAATTTCTTATTATGTCTCATTTTTTATTCTTTATCTAATTTATATTTAGAAATATCAGTTCCAAACGACAGATTCAGACTTTCCAGCAAATCATCAAGCTCGGTAAGCGATTTCTTTCCGAAGTTTCTGAATTTCAGCAAATCCGTCTTGTTGAATTGTACCAAGTCACCAAGAGTCTCTACATCTGCAGCCTTCAGACAGTTGAGGGCACGTACAGAGAGATCCATATCAACGAGCTTGGTCTTCAGCAACTGACGCATGTGCAATACTTCTTCATCAAACTCTTCATTGCCGTCAACATCATTTGTTTCCAGCGTGATCTTCTCGTCAGAGAAAAGCATGAAGTGATAAATCAGAATCTTTGCAGCTTCTTTCAGGGCTTCTTTCGGATGAATGGAACCGTCGGTAGTAATCTCAAGTACCAGTTTCTCGTAGTCGGTCTTCTGCTCTACACGGAAGTTCTCTACCTGATACTTCACATTACGTATCGGAGTATAAATAGAATCGATAGGAATTACGTTCACATCGGTGCAATATTCGCGGTTTTCGTCAGCAGGAACATAACCACGACCTTTGTTGATCGTAATATCTATCTGCATAGTCGACTTTGAATCTAAATGACAAATAACTAATTCAGGATTTAACACTTCAAATCCAGTCAAATACTTACCTATGTCACCTGCTTTAAATT
>ERZ825384.772-NODE-772-length-40792-cov-31.696590_pt1 | contig 40792 bp, 29 predicted proteins | sample MGYA00519931_ERZ825384 | MGnify/ENA primary metagenome ERZ825384 (study PRJEB31778, sample SAMEA3449200) | human gut metagenome | biome: human gut; feature: human-associated habitat; material: faeces | place: United Kingdom | collected 2010/2012 ...
ATCAGCGTTCGAGCCATACATTTTTGCTATCCTTAAAGTTTAGCGGACAGTAATACATAAATTACATAAGTTACATAAAAGCTACCCGGCTAAAAAAGCTAAAATAGCTAAAATAGCTACCACCTTAGAGGCAGAGGTAAGCGAGGTAGGCGAGGTAGGTGAGGGTGAGCAGGTCGACGGCGCCGATGTCGCCGAAGGGCAGCGGGCGCACAAGCGCCGACACGCCCAACACTAAGAAGGCGTTGAAGAGGCAGCTGCCGATGACGTTGCCCACGGCGATGCCCGTCTTCCCTTTGCGGGCAGCCACCACCGAAGCGGCCGGTCCGGGCAATGACGTGCCGGCATCACTGCATAAAGGACCGCAGATGTTCCTCCAGGGAATCGGCTGTGGAAAGTCCCAGGCGCTGTCTCAGCCGGTATCGGGCCTTTTTCACCGAATCGTAGCTGATGTTCTGAATCCGCGCTATCTGCCGGCTGGTCATGCCGGCCGCTATGTACGAGGCCAGCGTCATCTGAGATTCGGTGATGCCGGCACACGCCTTGCGCAGACGTTTGCCGAAGTCGGGGTTGACCTCGTCGGCAACCAGCAGACAGTGGTCGCTCTCGCGTTTTGCCATCCTGCGCAGACTCAGTATTTTTTCTATATCCGCCGCCAGGCCGTTGCGGTCGGTCTTGCTCCGCACAGCCTCGCGGATGCTTTTCATGGTCTGCTCCACCTCGTCTATCACGGCGGCTCTGGCGGCAAGCCTCGATTTGGAATGGCGCAGCTCGGCTTCGCGGGCTATCTGTTCCAGACGGCGCCGCGACAGACGCCGGTAAACTATGAACATGACTCCCAGACCGAGCGTCAGCAGCAGTGTCACGGCTATGAATATCCACAGCCGCATGGTCTTCAACTTGTATTCCGCCTGCTGTTGCTCGCGTTCAAACCGGTTCTGTATGCTTGAGGTGCTTATGAGGTTGCGCTGCGATTCCACGTTGAAGCTGTCTTTGGCCAGCACATACTGCCGGTAATAGAACAGGGCGCTGTCGCTGTGTCCGAGCCTGTCGTGGATTCCGGACAGTATATCCAGGCTGTAGATCTGGTTGAGAAGGTTGCGGGTGCTGTCGCTCTCGGCTTTTGCTTTCCGGGCCAGGGGCAGTGCCCGGCGCGGACCGCCGTAACGCATCTCGTGGCTGGCCATAATCACGCTCACATATGTGGTGGAGCTGAGGCGCGGATACAGCTCTTTAAGGCGGGCAGCACGCCGTATGTATGCTATTGAGTCGGTAAAGATGCCGCAGTTCACCAGCACGCTGAATTTACGCGCGGGGTCGCGGCCCAGACATCCCTGCCCGCCGGTGCAACAGAGGCACCGGCGCCCGCCTCTCTGAAGTGGAACACTCCGGCCCGGGATGCCGGGTCAATGACCTCGGCCGTCACAGTCACCATCAGCAGCATCAACAACGCCGGTGTCGACGAAGTGTACGCCATCGGTCTGGTGGCCGAAGACGGCACCGCCTATCCCGCCTCAGCCTCCGGCGGAAGCTACTCCGTTTCGGTGCCGCAGGGCAAATACACCGCAATCTATCTCGCCAAAGGCAACGATGCCGCCCAGGTGCTGATGCACTCCAACTTCGCCGCCATGGAAGTATGCTCCACAATCCACACAAACGTGCAGACTTCGGCCCTCTCGGTCTCCATTCTCTCATTCATCGCCACAGTAAAGGGGAGCGTGGTGCTGCTGCAGCCCGTGGATTTCGCAAAAACAGGCCTGAGACCGGCTGCCGGCAGCGGCTGGCACAAAGTGGAGGGCACCTTTGCGCAGACGCCGTTCTACAAGGCTTTCCTGGCCAATCTCAACAAGCTGGGAAAAGTCAACAACAAGGCAATGGCCCGGTTCCTGGTGTATATCGGCGGCCAATGGATGGCGTCTCTGTCCACCAGCGCCTTCAACTCCGAATGCCGGGCCGACTCCTACGAGCTTTATGTGCCCGCCGACTACAGCGGCCCGTTCGACATCTGGGGCTCGCTCAGCGGAAACTGCTACGGAAACAACGCCTGCATTTCATCGCTCTTCTACCGCCTCGACGGCAATGAACTCAAAACCGTGGGCGTGCGCACACTCATGCAGCCTCATTATTCAGACGCCAACGGCGTGATGCACAGCTGGGGGTATCCCCGGTTTGTCCGCCCCACCGCATGCGGCATGTACATAGAGAAAAAAGGCGGCAAGTCAAAAAAGATTATAATTAAATAACTCCCGGACCGGGCGATCCTGATTTGACCGGGGGGCGCCGTCCGTGCGTCTCCCGGTTTCCCTCTCCTCCCTCTCCTCCCTCTCCTCCCTCTCCTCCCTCTCCTCCCCAATCTCCTTAAACTCCTTAGATTCCTTAATTTTCCCTTCCTTCCCCTCCATTTCTTGCCTCTTTCGGCAATTGGCATTACCTTTGCAGCAAAGAAAATATAGCCATGTTACTCAATCTGCTGTTTCTTGTCTCGGGGCTGGCGCTTATTCTTGTCGGCGCCAACGCCCTCACCGACGGCGCGTCGGCGCTTGCCAGACGTTGGGGTGTGTCAGACCTGGTTGTAGGACTCACTGTAGTGGCCTTCGGCACCTCGGCGCCCGAGCTGGCCATCAGCGTCCTCTCGGCCATCGGGGGAAGCGCCGGCCTCGCTGTCGGCAATGTGGTAGGCTCCAACATCTTCAACCTCCTATGCATCATCGGCGTAGTGGCCCTGTGCCATCCCGTCCGCGTGGAGAAGTCGCTGTTGGCCAACGACATACCCCTTGTGCTGCTCAGCAGCGCGGCTCTGCTGGCAATAGGCGGCAGCGCATGGCTCGGCGTGGCCGGAGCCCCTGAGGTGAACCGCACGGACGCCCTGTTGCTCATACTCTTCTTTGCCATCTTTCTGCATTACACCTTTTCGCGGGCCTGCCGCAGCAGCGTCAGTGCCGCCGGGCCCCCGCAGGAAGAGAAAGCCGCACAGGCCATCCCTGCCATGAAGCTGTGGAAAGCCCTGCTGTGGGTCGTCGGCGGCCTGGCAATGCTCATCTCCGGCGGAAACATCTTTGTGCGCGGAGCATCGGGACTCGCCTCAGCCTTCGGCGTCAGCGAAGACATCATCGGCCTCACCATAGTGGCCGCCGGCACCTCGCTGCCCGAACTCGCCGCCTCCGTGGTGGCGGCACGCAAAGGCAAGACCGGCATCGCCGTGGGCAACGTCATCGGCAGCTGCCTCTTCAACGCATTCCTGGTGCTGGGGACCTCGGCGCTTGTGCGGCCTCTCCCCTTCGGCGACATCGGCGCCGTGGACCTGCTCACACTCACCGGAGCATCGCTGCTCTTCTGGCTCTTCGGCTGTTTCTTCGGGAAGCGTGTAATCAACAGAGCCGAAGGCGCATTGCTAACCCTCGGCTACATTGTCTATATTGTTTACCTTTGCTGCTGAGCGCCTGCCCGATCAGGCCGCTCGGCGCTTACTTACCCAAGCTGCTTCCGGTAGGCTTTGCGGCGTCGGTGCTGCCGCGAGGTAAAATATTTCCATTGCTCTTGCACGGAGGCGTTCTCGGCCAGCTCCGGGTTTGATTCCGCCCATTTGAAGCCCCGCTTCTGATATTCCGGAATCAGGTCCTGAAACAGCAGCGCGTTCACTCCTTTGCCCTGATATTCCGGCTTTATGCCCACCAGCATCAGGTCTACCCGGTCGTTGTGGCCGCGCAAGCCCTTCAGCAGCGGAATCCACCCGAACGGCAGCAGCTTGCCCCTGCTGCGCTGCAGACCGCGGCTCAGCGACGGCATGGAGATGCCCACACCCACAAGCTGTTCATCCTTGTCAACAATCAGACTCACCAGGTCCAGATCCAGCAGACCCAGATACTCCTTTATATAAGCCTCAATCTGGCGGTCTGTGAGCGGCGAATAGCCATAGAGCTTGTCGTACGTCTCATTGATTAGCTCAAACAGCGCCCGGCCATAGTCGCGTTTTATGGCCTGTTTATCCTTATATTTCTTTATTTTCAGTCCGAAGCGCCGTTTCACGATGTCGGCCACCCGCATCATCTTCTCCGGGATGGCGTCCGGCACATCCATCACAAACTCCAGCCACTCCGTATCAGGCTCATAGCCTGCCTTGAGCACATGCCCCTCGTAATACGGATAATTGTAGTTTGTGGCCATAGTGCTCAGCTCGTCGAAGCCGAACGTCAGCAGCCCCTCGCGGTCGAGGTCGGTGAAGCCCAACGGGCCTAAAATCTCCACCATACCCTTTTTGCGGGCCCATTGCTCGGCAGCCTCCAAAAGCGCCGCGCAGACCTCAGCATCGTCGATGAAGTCGAAGAAGCCGAACCGAGCCGCCTTCACCCCCGTGCGCTCGTTGACCTGCCGGTTGATGATTGCCGCGATGCGCCCTGCCGGTTTACCGTCCTTGAAGGCCATGAAATACTCCGCCTCGCAGAATTCGAACGCCGGGTTCTTGGCCGGGTTCAGCGTCTCCACCTCGTCGAGCACCAGCGGCGGCACATAATACTCATTTCCCTTGTAGAGCCATATGGGAAACTTCACAAACTCCAGGAGAGCGCGGCGCCCGGTGCCGATAGCTTTTACCTCAATCATAACGTCAGCATCATCTATTTAAAAAAATAAGCAAAAGCAATCATCAGCACCACGGCCACCGCAATGGTTGCAATCAGGAAGAGATACAGCTGCGCCGACGACCGCTTCTCCACAGCCAACTGCAGGTCAGTAACAGTGTTGTAGCCCCCTTCGGCAGCCTTGTTGGCGATGCGGCGCAGACGCGGCATCTTGGCCGGCAGATGGTCGAGCACCTCCCCGAGCACCAGACCGTAGCTGCGCAGATCCTCTTCCGTGTCCTGATGCGTGAGGTGCGACGCCTGGTCGTAGCCCACATTTATCAGCTTCAGATTCTCGTTGTATTCCGTAAAGATTATATTTTCGGCCGTAATGGGGTAATGCACCAGATGGTTTTCCTGGATATACTCCATGGCGTCAATGAGCTGCGTCTGCAGCCGGTTGAGGATACGCGGCGTGAGCCGTTTCTCGTCGATCATGCGGCGCAGCGAGTAGCCGTAAACGTCGTCGGTGATTATGGCGCGGCCAATTCCCGGCACCTCCTCCAGGTCGTTGACCATGACGATGTTGGGGTGAGCCAGGTTATAGCGCGTGTCGAACTCCCGGTCGAGCATCTCGCGGCATTTGGCGTCGTTGCGGTAACGCTCCTTCAGAGCCTTGAGCATGACCCATTTGCCATGCTTGCGGGCCGTATAGACATTGTAGAACTCCTCTTCCCATTCAGGAAGCAGAGTCATGTCCGACCATTTGCCGCTCGGGTCGGATATAGGTATCTTCTTCTCTTCCTTGCTTACGTAACTCTGCGCCATCGCCGTGATGTTTTGGTATAATATGGATTGCGGAGGCGGCTGCGAGACAGTTTTGCCCGCTTGCCGCCCCCGTGTGATTGGTTATTTTATCATGTCGAAGCCCGTGTAAGGCTGCAGACACTCAGGAATGCGAATGCCTTCCGGCGTCTGGTTGTTTTCCAACAGAGCGGCCACGATGCGCGGCAGCGCCAGGGCAGAGCCGTTGAGCGTGTGGCAGAGATGCGTCTTCTTGTCGGCGCCGCGGTAACGACATTTCAGCCTGTTGGCCTGATACGTCTCGAAGTTCGACACCGAGCTGACCTCCAGCCAGCGCTTCTGTGCCGCCGAGAACACCTCGAAGTCGTAGGTGATGGCCGACGTGAAGCTCATGTCGCCGCCACACAGACGCAGGATATGCCACGGCAGACCCAGCCCCTCGAGCAACTTCTGCACATGGTTCTTCATCTCCTCCAGAGCCGCGTACGAGTTCTCCGGCTTCTCAATGCGCACAATCTCCACCTTGTCAAACTGATGCAGACGGTTCAGGCCGCGCACATCCTTGCCGTAGGAGCCGGCCTCGCGGCGCCAGCAGGGCGAGTAAGCGCAGTTTTTACGCGGCAGAGAGTCTTCCGCAAGGATGACATCGCGGTAGATGTTCGTCACCGGCACCTCTGCCGTGGGTATCAGATAGAGATTGTCGAGGTTTACATGATACATCTGCCCCTCCTTGTCGGGCAGCTGACCTGTGCCGTAGCCTGACGCCTCATTCACCACGAAGGGCGGTTCCACCTCCGTGTAACCCGCCTCGGAGGCCGAGTTCAGGAAATACTGAATCAGCGCACGCTGCAGACGCGCACCCTTGCCGATGTAGAACGGAAAGCCCGCGCCCGTTACCTTTACGCCCAGTTCAAAGTCGATGATGCCGTATTTCTTGGCCAACTCCCAGTGGGGCAGCGCGTCGGCGCCCAAGTCGGGAATCACGCCACCCTCTTTCACCACCACATTGTCGGCTGCCGTGAGACCCTCGGGCACATCGGCGCACGGAGTGTTGGGGATGGTGAGCAGAATGTCGCGTATCTCCTTTTCGGCCTCGGCCTGACGGTCTACCCGTCCGGCGGTGTCGGCTTTCAGGGCAGCCACACGCTGTTTGGCGGCTTCGGCCTCTTCGCGGCGGCCCTCCTTCATCATTGCCCCGATGCCCGAGGCGAGCTTCTTCAGCTCCGACGCCACCGCGTCGTTGGCTTTCTGAAGGCTGCGGCGCTCCTCGTCGAGAGCCAGAATTTTCTCTATGGCTTCACGGCCGTCGAAGCCTTTCACCTTCAGCCGTTCAATGATATGTTGCGGATTTGCCTTTATGTCTGCTAAAACAAGCATTTTTCTTTTGCTTTTTTTGAGGCTGAAGCCTTCGCCACGACGGGTTCGAGGCTGAAGCCTTCGCCTGCACCAAAATTATAGTTACTTAATGGAGAGAATTAGTTTTGCTGAAGGAGGCGCTTTACGGCGGCGGAGATTTCGGCGCCGGGCGCTTTGCCGGCCAGTTCCTTCGAGGCCACGCCCATCACCTTGCCCATGTCGCGGGCAGACGTGGCGCCAACACGCGCTATGATGCCCTTCAGAGCCTCTTCAAGCTCCCCGGCGCTCAGCTGCCTGGGCAGAAATTCCTTTATCACCTCAGCCTCCGCAAGCTCATTGGCGGCCAACTCCCCGCGGTTGTTGTCGGCATAGATGCGGGCGCTTTCCTGACGCTGCTTCACCATCTTGGTGAGAATCTGCACTGCCTTGGCGTCCGTCAGCTCGCCGTTGGAGCCCTTGGCTGTCTTGGCCTCCAGAAACTCCTTCTTGATGCCCCTGAGAGCCTCCAGACGCACCATCTCACGAGCCTTCATGGCCCGTTTGATTTCCTCGCTTACTGTATCAAATAGATTCATATCGCAAAAATACACAAAATTTTTTATATGTGCAAAACGTCGGCCTCAGCGTCCTTTCCCTCCAGTATCATAGTCAGCTTCACAAAGCTCAGCGGCGATATTTGCTCCGGCCTCAGGGGGAGGAAGGGTTTGAGCGCCGGCGTGTCCAAGCCCTGCGGCAGCGTAGAGCCTTGCAGCGAGCCGATGAGTCCGCCCAGGGAGTTGCGCATCGTCTTGCGCCGCTGCCCGAAGGCCGTCTTCACCACATTCTTCAGCAGCGCCTCGGAGCAGGGCAGCTCCGTGCGACCGTTGCGCAGCAGACGCAGAACGCCGCTCTTCACCTTCGGCATGGGGCGGAACACCGTCTCGTCGACGGTGAACAGATACTCGCAGTCGTACCACAGCTGCAGCAACACACTCAGAATGCCGTACGTCTTCGAGCCTTCGCGCGCGCAGATGCGCTCGGCCACCTCACGCTGCAGCATACCCGAGCAGAGAGCCACCTTGTTGCGGTGTTCGAACACCCGGAAGAAGATTTGCGTCGATATGTTGTAGGGGTAATTGCCTATCAGCGCTATCTTTTGCCCGGGGAAGACGCTGTCGAGATTCATCTTCAGGAAATCCTCCTCAATGAGCTTCACCCCCGGATACGCCTTGCGCATGTATGCCGCCGCCTCCGGGTCCAGCTCCACGGCCACCAATTCGCGTCCTGAGGCATCTAACCAGCGCGTCAGCGCCCCGGTGCCCGGACCTATCTCCACAATCGGCAGCTGCCCTAACGGCGTATCTGCCCCGTAGCCTAACACCGTGTCGGCGATGCGCTCTGACACAGCCTCATCAACCAGAAAATGCTGGCCGAAACTCTTTTTTGCTTTTACCTTTGCCATGTATTTATAAAAGCGGAGGCTGCGCAAAAGTTTTCACAGCCTCCCTCTTCCGACCGGTCAGACCAGTCAGACCAGTCTGACCAATTCCTCTCACTTAAACTTCTTGGCAATGGCGGCGGGTACAGCCTCTTTGTTCACCATAATGCCCATCGTCTTCATCAGGAAGTAAGGTTCCGAGCAGTAGAAGTAGCCGCCATATTTCTGGTTCGTGTCCCACGAGTTTTTGATTTTGTAATAGCGGTTGCCCTTCTGGTCGGTGGCGATGCCCACAATCGTCATGCCGTGGTCATCCGTTGTTTCGTGGCGGTCGAAAGCCTGCTGACGCATCTCCTGCGTAGGCACTATTTCCTTCACCGGCCCGTCGAACTGGAAGCGCTTCTTGGCCCTTTCATTGTCGCTGAGCTGTACCCAGCGCGACAGCTCCGTACCCTCGAGCGTGCCCGGGTCTATTTCCTCCGGTATCACGGCCACGCCCTCGCGCCATTTGAAGCCACCCTCGCTCACGTCGGCAGCCCAGGCCACCGAATAGCCGTTTTCAAGAGCATTGTCCACGATGGCCTTCATCTCCTCCATAGGCACATTCTGATAGTCGGCCCACAGCCAGTTGTCGGCCACCTCCAGCGGGAAAGCCTTGTAGAACGGATGGTGAGTGAAGCTCGTAACACAGATATAGTCGTTGGGGTTGAGCTTGAACTGGTCGGCAAACGTGCGCGGAGTGTACTGTTTGCCCTTGTAGGTGAACTTCTCGGGCAGCGGGCCGAGGTAAGCGTCGAGGATGCCGTCCAGACCCTTCTTCCAGGCCGTGGAATAGCGGCGGTTGGAGTTCTTCAGCACACCGTTGAGGTAGCCCGTAAGGCCGTCGCTCAGCTCATAGTGCGAGTGTTTGTCTTCCCCGTAGTTCAGCCCCGAGTAAGCCTCTTCCGGCACCAGACCGTAGTTGTCCAGCACATAGATGATGTCCCACAGGCCGCCGCCCTGGGCGAAGTTTATCTTGCCGTCCATGCGCAGATATTTGTCGGCCTTGTCGTCGTAGCAGTGGCGCACCGTGAACATCTCGCTCAGGTCAAGCTCCGGGCCACCCTTGCGCATAATCTCGTCTTCAATGAACGATGTGCCCGAGAACGACCAGCATGTGCCCGACTTGTTCTGGTCCTTCACAGAACCCGTCTTCACCGTTTTCACGTCAGTGAACCGAAAGCCCTTCACCGTGTCGGTGTCGGCCTTTTTGGCATCCTGCGCCATTACGCCAAGCGGCAAGGCGGCAGCCATGGCCAAAAGAAAAAGTTTTTTCATGATGTTTATGTTGAGTTTTAGAATTCAGTAAAAGTTAGCGGCAGCAACTGCGCCACACTCTCCACGATGTAGATTTTGTCGGCGCCGTAGAGGATTACCTCCATCGGTCCGTGCAGATTCTCATACTCCATCAGCGCCTGACGGCAGGCACCGCAGGGCGCTATGGGCGAGCGCTGGAAACAGTCGGCGAAATCGCGGCCCTCATTGCCCGGCAGGTCGTGCGTGTTGGCCGCAATGGCAATCTTCAGCATCCGTTTGCCCGGATTGTTGGCGCCTGCCCAGTAGGCCGTGGTGCGTTCGGCGCACATCGACGACGGAAACGCCGCATTTTCCTGATTCGCACCGCTCACGATAGAGCCGTCGTCGAGCAGAACGGCCGCACCCACCCGGAAATGCGAGTAAGGCACGTATGAGCCGCGAGTAGCCTCCTTGGCGGCATCTACCAGAGCGCGGTTTTCGCTGCTCAGCTCGCTGTAGAGGCACTCGCGCACCCGCGTATGAACATTGAACTCCTTCATGGCCACAAAAATAGCAAAAAAAACTCGCCCGGCAAAATGGAGCGCAACTAAGGAGTTTAAGGAGCTTAGGGAGTTTAAGGAGCTTAGGGGTGGCGCACTGCCGCGCTTTCAAAAAAAATTGTTATCTTTGCCACATCTAAACAATCACTCAATCAAATCAATCAATGAAACGTTTTTTCCTAACGCTCCTGGCGTTTCTGCCTGCGTTGCTTCTCAGCGCGCAGACCGAGCCGCCGGCACGCGGCACCCATCAGCTCGGCTCCTATGTGGAAGCAGAGCCTGCTGAAGCACCCTCGCCGCTGAGCCTCAGCACCGCGAAGCCCTTCTCGCAAGGCACCCTCGCCAAAGTGGCTGAAGGCCTCCCCGTGCGCATGGCGCCCGCCAAAGCCTGGCAGTTGACCGACATCACCGGCGCCCGCCAGCTCATGGCAAACAACCATTCCACACACGTCTGCTACGGCGGCAACGCCTCCGTAGATGCCCTCGGCACAGACTCCGTCATCATCAACCGCTTCTGCTTCGGCGACGTCTCCATACGCGCCAAAGTAGACCTCTCAACGGGCATCGTCACCATTCCCACTCAGTTCATCGACTCCGTGCAGGGATTGCCCGTGTATCTGTGCAAGATGGACTTCCGCAGCCAGGTTTACGACAAAACCACACAGCTGCGCGGCCACCTCTACAAAGGCAGCATTGTGATTGACGACGGCTTCGGCTTCTTCGTTACAGAAGGTCCGCAGGCCGGCGCTTACCTCAACATCGGTCTCATGGACTATGCCGCTCTGGCACAGCCCAACGCCGCCATCACCGCTCGCCGAATTACCTTCAAGGACAACACCATGACCGTGGCCAACCGCCAGGTTACCGAACAGACAAGCAACGGCTTCGCCTACCCCGTCAGCGACGGCAAACTGCGCCTCATGCGTCTGCCCGTCACCACATCCTTCTCCGACATCGACCTGACCCTGAGCCCCGACGGCGCCATCGTCATCGACCCACAGGCCATTGCCAACCTCAGCCTTTACGGCGACTTCTACCTCTACCGCCTCACCGAGACCACCGAGGGACAGAACGTGAAATTCTCCGTCAATGTGCTCAACCCCGTGGAAGCCTCCTACACCACCGGCGACAAGAAGCTGACCTGGGGCACCTGGGGCGTGGCCCGCACCAACGCTCTCCTGGGCACTTACGAAGGCACCTCTGTGGTGCTCAGCGACGGCATCACCTTCCCCACAGCCCCCACTCTCAACCTTGAGGGTCAGGGCACGCAGGAGAGCCCCTGGCTCATAAAGACTCCCGCCGACTTCGAGGCGCTGCGTTACGACATCGTCAACAACCCCACTTACCGCGGCACCCTCACCTCCGACGGCAACGACCATAACTATTACCCCGTTTACGCGGGCAAATACTTCAAGCTGGCCAACGACATCGACTTCGGCACCGACGCCCCCGGCGTGGAGCCCATCGGCAACACCCAATACTGGTTTGCCGCCAACTTCGACGGCGACGGCCACACCATCTCCAACTTCTACATCAACAACTACGCATACGACTATGCCGGCCTCTTCGGCCATCTCGCCTCGGGCGCCTCGGTGCGTAACGTCAAGTTTGCCAAACCCGTGGTAACCTCCATAGGCTATACCGCAGGCGTACTGGCAGGTTACAGCTACGCACCCGTAAGCGACGTCACCATCACCGACGCCCGCGTCATCGTGTCGGCAGGCTACAACGCCGGCACCTTAGTGGGTTACAGCTCCGAACCCCTCACCAACATCACCGTCACCAACAGCTATGTGCAGGGTCTCGGCTACCTCGGCGGCATCGCAGGCCGCAGTTACAACAACATCACCAACTGCCACGCCACCGGTACGGTAATCCAGACCGGCGGCCAGGTCTTCGCCGGCGGTCTGGTGGGTCAGCAGAGCAAACGCACCACCGCCTCACCGGCACCCGTCATCACCGGCTGCTCCTTCACCGGCACCGTGCAGGCCACCGGCGACGAGATTGGCGTGGGCGGCCTCTTCGGCGCCTTCTCCTACTCCAAACTCAACCAGAGCTTCGCCTCCTCGTCGGTGTTCAACTCCAGCTCCCGTTCCGCTTACGTGGGCGGCCTGGCGGGCGTTACCTACGAGGCTGAAATCGACAACTGCTATGCGGCAGGCTATGTGCGCAACCCCGAATCGCCCCTCTGCGGCGGTCTCGTAGGCCACAACACACAGTCGCTCGGCACCCCCGTGCCCACACGCATCAGCAACTCATACTCCTCGGTGATGCTCATCACCAAATCCACCTCATCGACACGCGGCATTACCGGCGACTCCGTCAACTTCACCGTCACCAACTGCCTGTTCGACAACCAGCTCACCCCGGCGCAAGGCGCACAGTGGGGTGCCCTGACCTCCACCCTGACCTCCGGCACACTGCCCGCAGGCTTCAGCGCCGACGTATGGACAGCCGCCGCAGGCTGTTACCCCATGCTCAAGAACAACAGCACCGTTGACGCCGCCAAAGCCTCCGTGGCCGCCATCGTGCTGCCCGCAGAGCAGAACATCAACGACGTGCAGACCAACTTCACATACGCCGCTCCCGCCGGCGTTACCTGGGCTGCCATGAAGAACGGCGAGCTCGACACCAAGGGCGGTTACGCCTTCACCTTCGCCGACGGCACGGGCATGCTCAACTATGAGCAGTACACCGACACCGTATTCGCTCAGGCAGGCCGCGCTCAGCGCTTCTGGTTCCTCAACATCGCTCCCGCCCCCTTCGACGGCAAAGGAACTGCCGCCGAACCCTGGCAGATTAAGACCCGCGAGGACCTGAAGAAATTCTCCGACATGAGCAACAACGCCCGTATGTCGTTCACCGGCCGTTACCTCGTCCTCACCGCCGACATCGACTGCCAGGGCGACACCCTGATGCCCGTCTGCAAAGACCCCTCCGCAAAACTCGTCTTTGAAGGCAACTTCAACGGTCAGGGCCATCAGATTGACAACTTCCACATCCTGGCCGTGGGCTTCTTCACCGAAGACAATGTTACCGGCACTGCCGTGCCCGGACAGGTGAACCCCAAAGACCCCAACTCCTACTATTTCAGCGGCCTTTTCGCCAACGTAGGCAAGCAGGGCGTCATCAGCAACCTCAACATCGGCCCCAAAGCCGACATTGAATCGTTCCAGCATGGCGGCGCCATAGCCGGCGGCTGCGAAGGCCTCATCACCAACTGCCGCAACTACGGCCGCGTGCGCACTTATTACACCAACGCCGGCGGCATAGTGGGCAACCTCAAGGCAGGCGGCATTGTGCGCGGTTGCTACAACAACGGCTTCATCGCCACCAACGCCAACACGGCAGGCGGCGTTGTGGGCGTTGCCACCCAGGCCACCGTGGAGAACTGCGAAAACACCGGCACCGTAAAGGCTTACTTCTTCAACCCCTATCAGAAAGAGGGCAACCAGTATGGCGCCGGCGGTGTTGTCGGCTACTCCGACCGCTCAACCCTGCGCAACCTCGTCAACTCGGGCTTTGCCTCCTCCTACAAGCAGGTAGGCGGCATCGTCAGCAAAATCTCTGCCACCGCCGCATTGCCCGCCCATACAGAGGCTTGCGTCAACTACGGCCTGGTGGAAAGCACCGTTGAACAGACCTCCGTGGGCAGCATCGCCGGTCTTAACACCCTCGGCACGTTTGCCGGCTGCATGGCCGACAAGCAGCTGCAGAAGGTGGGCACCGTCAGCAACGGCCTCTGCGAAGGCACACAGATGCTCCCCACCCTCAGCCTCGCCTCCGCGCAGGGCTATCCCGCCCAGTATCTCGCTGACTCCGTATGGAGCCTGACGAACGGCAAATACCCGACCATGAAGTACAGCGGCACGGCACCGACACAGTCCACCCTGAACGCCACCGCCGTGATACGCTTCCCGGCCAACGACTTCGCCCAGGCCATGGTGGCCGACGCTCCCTTGAGCAGCGGCGTCAACTGGTCGCTGGTAAACAACGCCGTCTTCTCCATTGCCAACAACACCCTCAAGGTGCTCGTGCCCAGCGCAGGCTGCTTCACCGACACCATCGTGGCAACCCTCGACGGCAACACCCGCCGCATCCCCCTGGCAACGCTCAACGCTGCCCTCACGGAGGGCGAAGGCACCTTCAACAAGCCCTTCCTCATCCGCGAAACAAGCGAATGGCTGGCCGTGGCACGCTTCATGAAGCAGTGGAACTACGACTATCAGGGTCAGTACTTCAAGCTCATGAACGACCTCGACTTCAAAAACGACGACTTCATGCCCCTCGGCAACGGTGTACAGTTCAACGGCTCCTTCGACGGCAACGGCAAGAAGCTGCTCAACGTCAACTACATCGGCTCATCCACGGATAAGACCTCGGTCAACTACGGCCTCTTCGGCACCCTTGGCTACGACGGCATGGTCAGCGACCTCACCCTCGCCTCGGGCACCATCAGCTGCTTCCAGTGTGCGGGCGGCATCGCTGCCATCAGCTACGGCAACATCGTCAACTGCACCAACTCGGCTGCCGTAAGCACCCTGGCGAACCCCTACGCGGGCGGCATCGCCGGTTACGCTTATCCGGGCGCCCAGTTCCTCAACTGCCGCAACAACGGCCAGATAACCTCCAAGACCACCTACGGCGCCGGCATAGTGGGTTACGCCCCCGCAGGCTCCAAGCTGGTCATCACTGACTGCGTCAACGACGGCGTCATCAGCGGCACCTCCAAAATCGGCGGTATCTGCGGCGGCGCCTCGGCCACCCTCACCAACTGCCGCAACAGCGGCCAGGTGAGCACCACTGCCACCGGCACTTACGCCGCCGGCATCATCGCCGAGGCTCTTGTGCCTTCATCCATTACGGGCAGCAGCAACAGCGGCGAGGTTCACGCCAACCAGTACGCCGCCGGCATCGTGGCCCTCACAGTGGCGCACACAGAAGCCAACCCCTTCCGCGTCGACAACTGCTTCAACACGGCCGACCTCACCTCGGGCGCCAAGGGCTACCTTGGCGGCATAGGCTGCCAGGTGAAAGCGGGCGCGCAGATTACCAACTGCTACAACACGGGTACCATGACGGGCACCAAGACCTCGCAGATGCGCATGGCCGGCATCGTGGCCGACATAGCCTCTACGGCAGGTGCCCGCTCAAGAATTGAGAACTGCTTCAACACAGCCGACATCGAGTCATGGTCGAACACCGGCGGTATCGCCGGCGGCAGCTCGGGCGACTCCCTGATAATCACCAACTGCCACAACACCGGCAATGTGAAGGCTTACTTCACCTCGGCCGGCAACGCGGGCGGTATCCTCGGCAACGGCGCCGCTGAAATCACCAACTGCTGGAACTCGGGCAACATCGTCAGCCTCGGCACACAGGCCGGCGGCATCAACGGCACCAACACGTCGAAGGGCATGCGCATATGGCGCTGCGTCAACCTCGGCAATGTGGAGGCCGCCAAGAACAACGCCGGCGGCATGATAGGCCTCGGACGCGCCACCATGACCGACTGTTACAACATGGGCAGCATCAAGGCTCCCACAGCTGTGGGCGGTCTCTTCGGCCAACCCGGTCCGGCTGCCGCCGCCTCTTACACCACAACCGTCGACCGCTGCTACAATGCCGGTAAGATTATCCCCGGCAGCGACGACGCAAACTGGGGCAACATCATGGGCCAGAACACTTCGTGCAAGTACCTGGTAATACGCACTGTCTACGCCGACACCGACACCACGGCGCTCTCGGCCTACGACAATACCATCAATGTGCAGGGTCGCTCCACGCGTCAGCTGATGTCTACGGATATGGGCGACTGCTTCAGCCTGATTCCCTACACTTTCCCCACGCTGAAAATCTTTGCCGCCAACGACACGCTGAACCTGGCCGCCGCCACGGTACTCCCGTCGGAGGGCGAAACGCTCAACGCTGTCAAGACAAGGGTTTACCTCAGCATGCCGCAGGGTGCTTCGTGGACGTCCTCAACGGATATGCTGCGCATCAACGGCGACCACGCCACCAACAAGTCGCTGCAGGACAATCTGGCCGCCACGCTGACGCTGAAATTAGGCTCGCTGACGCGCACCTTCGCTCTTAACCTGATGAAGAGCAACAGCATCGACGGCCTTGATACGGACGCCAAGCCCGTGGCAGGTTATGAATATTACCGCCTCGACGGCACTCGCACCAACGCCGACGACAACGCGCCGGTATTGCTGCGCCGCACCGTTTACACCGACGGTACCTTCACCGTGGCCAAGATTGTAAACCGCCGCTGAACTCGTTAGAGAGTAGGGTTTATAAGTTTTATAAATCTTATAAATCTTATAAATCTTATAAGGCCAGCTCTGCTAATAGGCCCAATTAGCCCCCGAGGCTAATTGGGCCTTTGATTTGCGCGGGCGCGAAAATAATATTACCTTTGTAGCTTAAAAGGAAATCAATATGGCAGAAAGAGAGTTGAACGAACAGGAAATAGTGCGACGTCAGTCAATGGAAACTCTGCGCTCAAAGGGCATAGAGCCTTATCCGGCAGCTGAGTTCGCCGTAAACGCATACAGCACCGAGATTAAACAACAGTTCAGCGACGAGCAGGATCCGCCCCGCCAAGTGCGCGTGGCAGGCCGCATCATGAGCCGCCGCATCATGGGCAAGGCGTCGTTCATTGAGCTCCAGGACAGCAAAGGCCGTATACAGATATACATCAGCCGCGACGACATCTGTCCCGGCGACGACAAAGCGCTCTACAACGAGGTCTTCAAGAAGCTCCTCGACATAGGCGACTTCATCGGCATCGAAGGCTTCGTGTTCCGCACTCGCACCGGCGAAATCAGCATCCACGCCCAAAAGCTCACGGTGCTCAGCAAGAGCCTCCGCCCGCTCCCCATCGTCAAGCTCAAGGACGGCAAGGCTTACGACGCCTTCACCGACCCCGAACAGCGCTACCGTCAGCGCTACGTTGACCTCATCGTCAACCCCGGCGTCCGCGACATCTTCATCAAACGCACCAAGATGTTCAACTCCATGCGCGCCTACTTCAACGAGCACGGATACATGGAGGTGGAGACACCCATTCTGCAGTCTATCCCCGGCGGCGCCTCGGCACGCCCCTTCATAACGCATCACAACGCGCTCGACATACCCCTCTACCTCCGCATCGCCGACGAGCTTTACCTCAAACGCCTCATCGTGGGCGGCTTCGAGGGCGTCTACGAGTTCTCAAAGAACTTCCGCAACGAGGGCATGGACCGCACACATAACCCCGAGTTCACCTGCATGGAGATTTATGTGGCCTACAAGGACTACAACTGGATGATGACCTTCACCGAGAAGATGCTCGAACGCATCGCCCTCGACGTGAACGGCACAACAAAGGTCATGGTGGGTGATAACGAGATAGACTTCGCCGGCCCCTACCCGCGCATCACCATGGCGCAGGCCATCCTCGACAAGACCGGCTACGACATCACCGGCAAGAGCGAGGAGGAACTCCGCGCCGCCGCCAAGGAAATGGGCATAGAGATAGAACCCTCCATGGGCAAAGGCAAAATCATCGACGAGATGTTTGGCGAGAAGTGCGAAGGCACCTACATTCAGCCTACCTTCATCATCGACTACCCCATAGAGATGAGTCCGCTGACCAAGAAACACCGCAGCGACGCGGGCCTTACGGAGCGTTTCGAACTGATGGTCAACGGCAAAGAACTGGCCAACGCCTACTCCGAGCTCAACGACCCCATAGACCAGTATGAGCGCTTTGTGGAGCAGATGCGCCTTGGCGCCAAGGGCGACGACGAGGCCATGATTATTGACCACGACTTCATCCGCGCCCTGGAGTACGGCATGCCGCCCACCTCCGGCATGGGCATCGGCATGGACCGCCTTGCCATGCTCCTCACCGGCCAGACAGCCATCCAGGAAGTACTCCTCTTCCCCCAGATGCGCCCGGAACTCTAACTACTGTGGTAGCTATTTTAGCTATTTTAGCTAATTTAGCTACTGTAGCTACCAACTCACCCTCGCAAGCCAAATTGAGCAAGCTAATAGTCTTTTTGTTGTGCATGGCAGGCTGTGTGCCGCTGTTAGGCGGCATTCCGGCGCTGAAGCCGCTGCTGCGGCAGGCGTTTGCCATAAGCGGCCGTTACGGGCTGCGCGACATCCGTCTGGCCGCCCTGCAGATTCTCTCAGAAATGTATACGGGGCTCGGCGAGAAGGAGGAGGCGCAGCGTGTCAGGGAGAATATGCTTGAGCTGCGCGATTCGCTGCGCTCGTATGCCATCTCCGAAGACCTGCATCAGATTGAGATGAAGCGCGAACGCCGCGATATGCAGGAACGTATGGCACTGGCCGAATACCGCGCACGCGAAAAAGACCGCTGGCTGGCGGGCATCACCGTCTTCGCCCTGGTGATTCTCTATCTCCTGCTGCGCATACGCAAAAGCAACCGGCGGCTGCGCCAGCACAGTGCGTTGCTCTACGAGCGCATGCAGCAGCTAATGCCGCCGACTATTACCGGCCCTCGACAACATGGCTGTATGTGGAGAGCAATCCCGTAACGGTGAGAGCCGAGATTGCGCCTTTGAACTCAGACAACTATACTCCTCTGAATGTGGAATCATACGCAGCTAACAATATGATGCCCATCTGGGGCGACGGATATAAATTCTCGCTTGGCGAATATAACGAAAAAAGCGCTACCGGATGGTTCCAGATGCGCCTGACACTGACTGACGCCACCGGCAACAAATGCGTGCAGACCATCTCACCGGCTCTCTACGCCGAAAGTGCCAAATCCGGTGTTGCCGGTGTGAAGGAAGACGCCTTCGGCATCAGCCTGCAGGGCAACACGCTGTTTATAAGCTCTGCCGACGCCGCTGCAGTGGAAATTTACAGCATAAGCGGCACACTGGTTAAGCAGGCCACCGGCAATGAGATAGACCTCTCGGCGCTGCCTGCCGGAGTATATGTGGTGCGTGCGGCTGCCGCCGGCTCCGTGGTAACAGAGAAAATATGTGTGCGCTGATTCTGCCCTCGGCAGCTAAAAAAGCTAAAATAGCTAAAAAAGCTAAAATAGCTAAAAAAGCTAAATAAGCTAAAAATAGCCGCCCAAGCCGCCCAAGCCCCCGCCCTCATCTGCCCGCGTTTGCGCGGGCAGATTTTTTTTACTACCTTTGTAAAGTTATGGTTGAATTAGGCAATATAGCGGTGTTAGGCGGCGGCTCGTGGGCCACGGCGCTCGCTAAACTTATTCTGCGTACGCGCAAAAATATTACGTGGTTCATGCGCAACCCCGACCGCATCGACGATTTTATCCGCTGCGGGCATAACCCGGTCTATCTGTCGGACGTGAGCTTCGATGTGGACCATATCCACTTCACCGCCGACATCAATGAGGCGTGTCAGCGCGCCGATACGCTCGTGGTGGCGGTGCCGTCGCCGTATGTGCGCAGCCACATCGACTCCATCAACACGTCGATTGAGGCCAAGAACATCGTGTCGGCGGTGAAGGGCATCGTGCCCGACTGCAACATGATTGTTACCGACTATTTCCGCTATCGGTTCGGCTGCCGCGACCAGAATCTGCTGGTCATCGGCGGTCCGTGTCATGCCGAGGAGGTGGCTCTGGAGCGGCTCAGCTATCTCACCATAGGCTGCCACGACAGTGAGAAATGCAAGGCTTTTGCCTCCATTGTGCGCGGCCCTAAGCTGAAGACTATCCTCAGCTCTGACGTGGACGGCATTGAGTATGGCGCTGTGCTGAAAAATGTATACGCCATTGCGGCGGGTATGGCGGGCGGCATGAAGCTTGGCGACAATTTCATTGCCATGCTTGTTTGCAACGCTGTGCGCGAGATGCAGCGGTTTGTGGACGCGGTTGACCCCAACAGCCGCAATATCTGCGACTCGGCTTACTTGGGCGACCTGCTGGTGACGGCCTATTCGCGTTTTTCGCGCAACCACAATTTCGGGGCTATGATTGGCAAGGGCTACAGTGTGCAGGCGGCCAAGATGGAGATGGAGATGGTGGCTGAGGGTTATTACGGCACTAAATGTGTGCATGAAATCAACAACAACTACAATGTGGAGATGCCCATACTCAACTGCGTATACAACATCCTCTACCGCCGCATGAACCCGCGCAAAGCCTTCAGCCAGATTTTTGATTCCTTTAGCTGATCACCTTTTAGCTAATTTAGCTAATTTAGCTATTTTAGCCGAACCAAAAGGCCGGCTGCCACATTAAATTAAAACACACTCACTTAAAAACTCACTTTTCTTGCTACAGGAACAGGTAAGAGAGAAAGCAAATAAAAGATACAATGAAAACACCGCAACTCAACATTGAAGACGCCATATATTTTGCAGGCGTGGAAAAATACTCGTCGCTGAGACCGGAAGCCGAAGAGGCCATCACTAAAATCAACCATGGCACGGGCGCGGGCAGCGATTTCTTAGGCTGGGTGAAGCTGCCTTCATCCATCAGCGCTCAGGAGCTTGCCGACATCAAATCTGCCGCTGCCGACCTGCGCGCCGACAACGACTACGTTATCAGCATTGGCATCGGCGGCTCATACCTGGGCGCCAAAGCCGTTATCGAGGCTCTTAGCAACGCCTTCGCCCCCTATATGCCGCAGCAGGCCAATCAGCCGCGCGTGCTCTTTGCAGGCCAGAACATCGGTCAGGACTACTTGGCTGAGCTGCTGAAGCTGCTGCAGGGCAAGAAGTTCGGCATCATAGTCATTTCCAAATCGGGCACTACCACCGAGCCGGCCATCGCCTTCCGTCTGCTGCGTGAGCTGCTCGAGAAGCAGGAGGGCAAAGAGGCTGCCAACAAGAAAATCGTGGCCATCACCGACGCCCGGAAGGGTGCCCTGCGCACCATGGCCGACAAAGAGGGCTGGCGCACGTTCGTCATCCCCGACAATGTGGGCGGCCGTTTCTCGGTGCTCACCCCCGTGGGTCTGCTGCCCATTGCCGTGGCAGGCTTCGACATCGACAAGCTCGTGGCAGGCGCCGCCGAGATGGAGCAGACTACGGAGCATCCCGGTCCGAACAATATCTCTGAGGAGTATGCCATGATGCGCAACGCTCTCTATCGCTCGGGCCGCAAGATTGAGATTCTGGCCAACTATAACCCGAAGCTGCATTACTTCGGCGAATGGTGGAAGCAGCTCTTCGGCGAGAGCGAGGGCAAGGAGGGCAAGGGCATCTACCCGGCCAGCGTGGACCTCACCACCGACCTCCACAGCATGGGTCAGTGGATGCAGGACGGCGAACGCACCATCTTCGAGACGGTGGTCATGGTCGACGAGCCCAACGAGACGTGCAACGTGCCCTACGACAATGAGAACCTCGACGGCCTCAACTACCTGGCCGGCAAGAGTGTTGACGAGGTCAACCAGAAGGCAGCTCTGGGCACGGCCATGGCTCACAAAGATGGCGGCGTGCCCGTGATGACGCTGCGTGTCAACAAGCTCAGCGAGCACTCCTTAGGCCAGCTCATCTACTTCTTCGAGAAGGCTTGCGGCATCTCGGCCTATCTGCTCGGCGTGAACCCCTTCAACCAGCCGGGCGTCGAAGCCTACAAGAGCAATATGTTTAAACTGTTGGGCAAACCAGGCTTCAGCAAATAAAAACGAAAAATTGAGTGTGGCAGAGCAAATAAAACGGCGTGCCGCAGCGTTATAGAATATGGGGTCTTCAGAGATTGCCGAATGTGCTGAAGACCCCGTTTTTCACCCCTTTACCGCAAATAAAAGCATTTTATATTCATAATATCTTAAACACATAACATCATGGCAAAGAAGAAAGAGAAAAGCGTTGCCGGCGGCAGCGCACAGATGACGTCGGAAGATAAACGCGCCGCTTTACAGTCGGCCTGCGACGCCATCAGCAAGAACTACGGCGAAGACAAATTGTTTCTGCTTGGCTCCAACGAGCACGCCGACGTGGAGGTTATCTCCACGGGCAGCCTCGGCCTGGACTATGCCCTTGGCGTAGGCGGCCTGCCCCGCGGACGCATCATAGAGATATTCGGCCCGGAATCGTCGGGCAAGACCACACTGGCCATCCATGCCATTGCGCAGGCGCAGAAAGAGGGTGGCAACGCCGCTCTCATCGACGCCGAACATGCCTTTGACCGCGCCTGGGCCGAGACCATCGGCGTGGACGTCAACCGCCTCTGGGTGGCTCAGCCCGACAACGGCGAACAGGCTCTGGACATTGCCGAAACGCTTATCAACTCGGGCGCTATCGACATCCTGGTCATCGACTCCGTGGCGGCCCTGACGCCCAAGGACGAGATTGAGGGCGAGATGGGCGACCGCAACATGGGTTTGCAGGCTCGCCTCATGAGTCAGGCCATGCGCAAGCTCACATCATCCATCAGCCGCACCCGCACCTGCTGCATCTTCATCAACCAGCTGCGCGAGAAAATCGGCGTCTTCATGGGCAACCCCGAGACGACCACCGGCGGCAACGCCCTGAAGTTCTACGCCACCGTTCGCCTGGAGATACGCGCCGGCTCGGCAGTGAAGGAAAACGACGAGCCGGTGGGCCGTCGCACCAAAGTGCGCGTGGTAAAGAACAAGGTGGCGCCCCCCTTCACCCGCTGCGAGTTCGATATGCTATACGGCAAAGGCATCAGTCGCGCCGGCGAGCTGCTCGACTATGCCACCGAGTTCGACATCATTCAGAAATCGGGCGCCTGGTACTCCTACAAAGGCTCGAAGCTTGGTCAGGGCCGCGACGCTGTGCGCAAGGTGATTGACGACAACCCCGAGCTGTTCGACGAGCTCGACGTGCAGGTGCGCGCCAAGCTCTTCCCCGAGAAAGCTGCCAAGGAGGAGCAGCAGCAGACTCCCGAAGAGCCGGAAGCCGAAACCAAGGCCGAGACCAAGAAGGGTCGCAAGAAGGCCGACAAGGAGCAGGCTGCCGAAGAACAGGCCAATATGTTCGACGAGCTGCCCGAAGCCGACTCCGACCTCAACCTGACCGATAATTTCTGATAACAGAATCTTCAACCCGCAAACCGGAGATGTGCCGCGCGTCGGAAACCCTTGACAAGGCCTGCGCATGGCACATCTCCGGTGCCTATTTCCCCAATCCATGAAAAATGACCAACTGCGTTACCGCGAGAGCGCCGAGGCACCGCTGCAGCTCGATGTGGCGGCGATACTGCGTCAGCGGGCGCCGCGGCTTCCCGGCTTCGTGTCGCAGCTGCTGGCGCGCATCATCCGCCAGAACGACCTGAACGCGTTGCTGAGGGCGGCGTGGCCGGCGGCGGGCAGCGATTTCTCGCGGCGCATACTGACGGAGCTGAACATCACCGCCGAGCTGCACGGCAAAGACCACATAGAGGGTCGTGAGCGCCTCGTATTCGCCTCAAACCATCCCCTTGGAGGGTTGGACGGCATTACCCTCATTGCGCTCTTAGGTGGCCTCTATGGCGACGAAAACATCATCTTCCCCGTCAACGACATGCTCATGAACGTCCGCCCCCTGCAGAGCGTCTTCACACCCATCAACAAATACGGGCGGCAGGGCCGCGAGCGCGCCAACAGCCTGCGTCAGGCCTTTGAGAGCAACAAGCACGTCATCATCTTCCCCGCCGGACTGGTCAGCCGCCTGCAGCCCGGAGGCGCGATTCAGGATCTGGAGTGGCGCAAGACCTTCGTGAGCCTTGCCGCCGAGACGGGCCGCCAGATTGTGCCCGTGCATTTCGAGGCCCTTAACCGCAAGCGCTTTTACCGCCTGGCACAGTGGCGCAAGCGGCTGCACATACCCTTCAACCTGGAGCAAGTGTTTCTGCCCGCCGAGTTAGTGGCTTGCCGCAACCGCCGTTTCAGCGTGCATTGCCTACCCCTTGCCGACCCTGCCCTGCTGCTGCAAAAAAGCACCCCGCGCCGGGTCGCTGCCGACCTCCGCGCGGAGTGCGTGTGAGAGTAATTTTTTTAGCTATTTTAGCTTTTTTAGCTTTTTTAGCCGTTTAAATTAGCTAAATTAGCTACAAGGCATCATCTAAAGCCTCACCCTCTGTGCCCGGCCGCCGGCCACAAGGATGCAGATACCCTTCAGCTGCGGGCGGAGCGTGGCAGTGGTGCCCCCGGCCACCGTGGTCTGCAGAAGTATGCGGCCGCTCATGTCATAGAGACTTACCGCAGTGGTGCGGTCGGCGCTCACAGTGATGAGGCCGTCGGCAACAGACACCACAACATCGTCGGCAAAAGTGCCGTTCACAGCACCCGTTTCAATCTTAGCCTCCACAGGCTCCGACGCCTCCGAGAAGATAGTGGTGATTTCGCCTGCCACCACCGTTTCGGCAGCCGCCGACACCGTGAGCAGGAAATAGCTCGGACGCTCGCCAAGCACAGCCGCGTCGGCGCCGTATTCATATTCCACAGCCACCTCAGGCGTAGAAATTTCAGTGAGATAGCATTTCACCTTCTGTCCCGCCTTCTTCAGCTGGCGCACCTCGATGGAGTCGATAAAAAGCTTGTAAAAGCCATTGTAGCTGATGGCGATGCGGCAGTTGGCCGTGGCGCCCGTGAGCGTTACCGAATAGTCGGCGAAGCCCTCAGTCAGCTCAATGGGTTTGCTCTGCAGCGTGTCGCCGGCCGCGTTGAGCAGACTCACCGTTGCCGAGCCTGTGCGCATAGTGCCGAAAGCACCGCAGGCCAGACGCGCCGAATACGTTACCGTGCCGTCCTTGCCCTCCATGTCGAGCAGCGGAGTGGCCACATAACCCGTGGAGCCGTAAGGCGAAATCACAATATGGCCCGCCGCCAGACCCAATTCAGAGCCTTCCCAGCCCGGCATGAAAGTGAAGTTGCTCAGCGGCTTGGTGGTGAACTCAATGTTGCTCAGAGTGCCCTCCGTAACCTTGGAGAACGATTCTGACAGCAGCTTCACCTCCTTGTCGGCCACACAGTTGATGACCCCGCTCACGTTCAGCACATAATGCTGCGCATCCTTCACCGGCAGCCACGAAGCCTGCATCCGCACCGAATCGGCCTTGCCGCTCAGACCCTGCGGCGTGGCCAACGAAGAGATGACCTTCACAACACGAATCTCCTCCGAGGGGTCCGACACGCCCGTGCCGTTAGTGGCCTGCACAGTGTAATAATACTGCACCGCGGGGTCCAGGTCCGTTACCTTGTAGCTCAGCGCCGTGCCCACATTCTGCTCCTTGAGCTTGTAGACCTTTTCGGTGCCGTTGTAGCTGTATACATTGAGCAGATAAGCCGTGGCGCCGCTCACACTCTTCCAGCGCGCCGTGAACGACACCCCGTCGGCCTGCGTGGGCTGATATGCCACCGGCGCGGCGATGAAACCGGCGCTCTGTTCCACCTTCAGGTTCTGCAGCAATACGCCCGAGGCCGACAGCGACGGCTCAACCTTGATGCGCGTTGACGACGTGCCGCCCGCAATTACCACCGACACATCGTGCCACAGCGAGTCGGTGAGCATCACTGTGGTGCTGCCGGCGGTGGAGTAACCGGCCGAGATTTTGAGAATGCCGCCATAGGCGTCGGTCATACGCACGCGCGAGCTGATGCGCATCACACCCCCGTGGGCCGACACATTACAGGATTTGGTCTGCACATAGCCGCCGTCTTTGATAATCAGCGCGCCCCCGGCTTTGGCAATCTTCGACGAGTACCAGCCCGAGAAATAAGAAGTAAAGGACCCCGTGCCGTACGACGGGAAATCGACCGGCTTGGCCGGGGTGCCTTCTGTGAACTGAGTGAAATCGGCATCAAGCACCACCGTAACGTCATCGGTGGCAGAAGCCTGCAGTGCCGACGCTGCAAGCAAAAGGCCGGTGGCCAGAAATTTTTTCATACTATTCTATTTTATTTGGTGATGTTTATTTGGTGATGGTCTTGCCCGGCTCTGCGGCACGGGCCTGAAAAGTCTGCAAATTTACGAAAAAATACACTACCGGCGGCAACAATAGGAAATAATTTGTAACTTTGCAAAGAATAAAGAGGAGTCGCGGGGCCTGACGGGGCATCGCGGCCCGCAGTTGTATCAACACCACAAACAGGCACGCCTTGAGTATGCCGCAAAGAAAGCAATGATCTACAAATATGATTATCTGGTAGTGGGTTCGGGCATCGCCGGCATGAGCTTTGCGCTGAAGTCGGCCCGCCACGGCCGCGTGGCTCTGATTTGCAAAACCACTCTTGAAGAGGCAAACACCTATTTCGCGCAGGGTGGCGTGGCCTCCGTCACCAACCTCGAGGTGGATAATTTCGATAAACATATCCACGACACCATGGTGGCCGGCGACTGGCTCTCTGACCCGCAGGCTGTGGAGATGGTGGTGCGCAACGCCCCCGAACAGATTCGTCAGCTCATTGACTGGGGCGTGAGCTTCGACAAGAAAGAGAACGGCGACTTCGACCTGCACCGCGAAGGCGGACACTCCGAGTTCCGTATTCTGCATCATCAGGACAACACCGGCGCCGAGATTCAGGAAAAATTGGTGGAGGCAGTGCGCCGAAACCCCAACATAGACATCTTCGAGAACCATTTCGCCATAGAGATTCTCACCCAGCATCATCTGGGGCGGATAGTAACGCGCCGCACGCCCGACATCACCTGCTACGGGGCCTACGTGCTCAATGAGGCCACAGGGCAGGTAGACACCTTCCTGGCGCGCGTAACCCTTATGGCCACCGGCGGTGTGGGCGGCGTATACACCCTCACCACCAATCCGCTCATTGCCACCGGCGACGGCATTGCCATGACCTACCGCGCCAAAGGCACCGTGCGCGACATGGAGTTCATACAGTTTCATCCCACGGCGCTCTATCATCCCGGCGACCGCCCGTCGTTCCTCATCACCGAGGCCATGCGCGGCTATGGCGCCGTGTTGCGCAACATTCGCGGCGAGGAGTTCATGCACCGCTATGACCCGCGTCTGAGCCTGGCTCCCCGCGACATCGTGGCACGCGCCATCGACTCGGAGATGAAAGCCGCCGGCTCCGACCACGTTTACCTCGACGTTACCGCCAAGGATGCCGAGGAGACCAAGAAGCACTTCCCCAACATCTACGCCAAGTGCCTGAGCCTGGGCATAGACATAACCAAAGACTACATCCCGGTGGCTCCGGCGGCCCATTATCTCTGCGGCGGCATTGCCGTGGACCTCAACGGCGAGTCGAGCATCAAGCGCCTCTACGCCGTGGGCGAGTGTTCGCGCACAGGTCTGCACGGCGGCAACCGCCTGGCCTCCAACTCGCTCATCGAGGCCGTGGTGTACGCCGACGCGGCCGCACGACACGCCGCCGAGCATCTGCACGAATACGACTATCGCACCGACATCCCACTCTGGAACGACGAGGGCACCGTGCATCCCGAAGAGATGGTGCTCATAACCCAAAGCATCAAGGAGGTAAACCAGATTATGGGTTATTACGTTGGCATAGTACGCTCTGATTTGCGCCTGAAACGCGCCTGGAACCGCCTCGACATCCTCTATGAGGAGACCGAGCGCCTCTTCAAGGTGAGCAAGCCCAGCCGTCAGCTCTGCGAGCTGCGCAACATCATCAACGTGGCTTATCTGATAATGCGTCAGGCCATGGAGCGCAAGGAGAGCCGCGGTCTGCACTTCACCGTTGATTATCCGCATCCGCCGGTAGAAAAGCATTAAAATGAAACATCTGAAAATATTAGCCGCTGTGAGCGCCCTGCTGCTTGGCGCCTTTGCGGCATCGGCGCAGAAAAGTCCCGAGACAAACCTGCAGCACGCCATCCGCACAGGCAGCGACCTTCTGGTCAAGCTGCAGCAGTATTACGTTGATTCGCTCAACGTAGACTCGCTGCTGCATCTGGGCATGAACTACGCCATGGCCGGGCTCGACCCCTACACTGAATATTACTCTGCCGAGGAGGCCGACCGCTTCCGCCGCGACGCCTCGGGCGAATACGGCGGCATAGGCATTCGCATAGCCACCTACAACGGTCAGGGCTATTTCACCGACCCCATGGAGGGTATGCCCGCCATAAAAGCCGGTCTGCGCTCGGGCGACAAGATTATACGCGTGGACACCATTGACACCCGCGGCCGCAACGGCGACTTCATCACCAAGCATCTGCGCGGCCAGGCCGGCACCCCCGTCACCATCACCGTGGTGCGCCCCTACGCGCCCGACTCGGTGATTACCGTAACCATTGAGCGCGCCAAGATTGTGGTGCCCGCGGTGAGCTACTCGGCCATCCTGCCCGGACACATTGGCTACATAGCCCTCTCCACCTTCTCGCCCGACGACACCGCCGAGCAGGTGCGCCGCGTGCTCGAAGGCTTCAAGGCCGACAAGGAGCTGAAAGGCATCATCTTCGACCTCAAAGACAACGGCGGCGGACTCCTCAGTCAGGCTGTGGAGATTGCCTCCATGTTCCTACCCAAAGGGAGCAAGATAATAGAGGCGCGCGGCCGCGACGGACGCCTCGAGCAGGTCTATAAGACGCGCCAGGAGCCTATCTTCCCCGACATCCCACTTGCCGTACTCATCAACCGCGGCTCTGCCTCCGCCTCCGAGCTCTTCGCCGGGGCGCTGCAGGACTATGACCGCGCGGTGCTCATCGGCGAGCGCTCGTTTGGCAAAGGTCTGGTGCAGAGCACGCTGCCCATGCCTTACGACGGTATGCTCAAGCTCACCACCGCCAAATACTACATTCCGTCGGGGCGCCTCATCCAGGCTCTCGACTACAGCCACCGCGACGAATCGGGCCACCCGGGTTATACCCCCGACTCACTGGCCAAGACCTTCTACACCGCCGCAGGGCGCCCGGTGAAGGATGGCGGCGGACTGCAGCCCGAACTGCGCGTCAACGACACCATAGCGCATCAGGAGCTGATATACAACCTCCTCAGCAGCCATTATATGTTCGACTACGCCAACCGCCGCTATGCCGCCCATCAGGGCAACGCGCCCTTCACCATGACCGACGAGGTATGGGAGGAGTTCGTTACCACCCTGCCCGACACGGCGCTGCATTATGAATCGCGCCTGGAGAAGGGTCTGATGGAGCTGAAACGCGTTGCCCGCGAGGAGGGCAGCATGAATGAGGCTACGGAAGCCGCCTTTGCCGGCCTGAGCAAAGCCTTGCAGCGCGACGCGCGGCAGGAGCTGAAACAGGCGCGACCCGAGATTGAGCGCTTCTTAGTGCCCATGTTGGCTGAGCGCTACGGCTTTGAGCGCGCCGCCACCGCCGCCGAGGTATCCTTTGACCCCGCCGTGCGCGCCGCCCTTGACCTGCTCGCCAACCCCGCCGAATACCACCGCCTTCTCCGCAAGCAATAGCCCGGGGGGGGGGGTAGCTTTTTTAGCCGGGTAGCCTAAGCGCTTGCAGGTAGCCATAATTTTGGTGCAGGCGCAGGCTTTAGCCGCGAACCCCTCAGGCGCAGGCTTTAGCCGCGAACCCCTCAGGCGCAGGCTTTAGCCGCTAAGCCCCTCTGCGCCCGCCCTAAACACCTTAAGCTCCTTAAACTCCTTACCCGCGGCCGCCTTTTGCTTTTTTAAGAAAAATTTATTAATTTTGTGCGTTTTTAGGGTTCTTAGCTAAAGCAGCTACCTTAGCTAAAATAGCTAAATTAGCTACCAAGCCACCACATCAACTCATTAACCTAACTCCAATTTATGAAACTAACTCCCAAAAAAGCGGGTAAGGCGTCGCGTCGCGTAATGGCGGCAGCCCTCGTGGCCCTGTCGCTGCCGGCCCTCACAGGCTGCATCGACGACAAGTACGACCTCTCGGACGTGGACACCACCGTGCGCGTCAACGTCGACAATCTAACCGTGCCCGTAAACATCGACGCTGTTACCCTCCGCAGCATCTTCGACCTCAAATCAGACAGCAAAGTGAAAGAGGTTGACGGCGCTTACGCCTACGTCGACAACGGCGACTTACACTCCTCGGGCATCCGCGTCAGCCCCATCCATCTCCCCGCACCCTACGTGGCACCCACCACAGCCACCGTCAACATACCCGACAACCCCTTCGGCAGCAGTCGCAAAGGGCGCCGCTACGCCTCGAGCCTCAAAGTAGACTTCACCGGCCCGGGCACCACCTTCACCGCCGAAGCCGACAACGTCAGCACCTCAATCTCAGGCATAGAGAGAGTGGGCGGCTCCATCAGCGGCGTCAACCTGGGCGTGGGTACCTTCGGCGCCTCCTTCGGCTGGGTGGCAAATCTGCATCTGACCGGCTTCAACTTCTTCTTAGGCATGGACCGGGTACCCGGCAAGCTCTGCAAGCAGGGAGTGCCCCTCTCCTCAAACGCCCAGGTGACCATGGGCATCAATTTCCCCTTCTGACAGCGGGTAGCTAAGGTAGCTACTGTAGCTACCTTAGCTACCTTAGCTACCAACCGCCCTCAAAAGAAAATGAGTACCACCCTTGAGCAATTATCGCGCATCTTTGCCACGGCGGCCACGGTGAAAGCCGTAGACGTCGCCGTGGGCAGCCACAGGCGCGTCATCCTCAGCGGACTGTGCGGCTCGGCCACCGCCATGCTCCTCAGCCGCCTCAAAAAGCTCCAAAAACCCTATATCATTGTAGCCGACGACCCCGATGCCGCCGGCTACATATATCATGACCTGTCGCGGCTCTGCGCAGACGCCGACAACAGCGTCAAATACTTCCCCTCGGGCTATCGCCGCGACATCAAATACGGGCAGCCCGACCCGCCGGCGCAGATTCTCCGCACTGAGGCCCTCGACGCCTGGAACACCGGCAAGATGCGCTTCCTGGTAACCTCCCCCGAAGCCTTGGCCGAGAAAGTGCCCGCTCCCGGAGGCATCGCCGCCAAGCGCATCGTGGTGAAAAAGGGCATGGAGATTCCCGTAAAGGAGATTCGCCAACAATTGCTCGACATCGGCTTCCGCCAGACCGATTACGTCTATGAGCCGGGTCAGTTTGCCGTCAGAGGCTCTATCCTCGACGTCTACTCTTACGCCTGCCCCCAGCCTTACCGCATAGACTTCTTCGACACCGAGGTGGACTCCATCCGCAACTTCGACGTGGAGACGCAGCTCAGCACCGAGACCCCCGACGAGGTTACCATTATGCCCGACATGGCCGCCGAGGAGCAGAACGGCGGCGTGTCGCTGCTCGACTTTGCCGGCGAGGACACCGTGCTCTTCGCCGCCGACCCGCAGTTTGTGCAGCAGCGCATTGAGAGCATCGCCGCCTCCACCCTGGCCACCGAGGTGGACATCACCGGCGAGGGAGACCCCGACGCATTGCTCAAAGTGGTGTCGCCGAAGGCCTTCGCCGCCGCCATGCAGAAGATGCGCACCGTGGTCTACGGCGCCGCCAAAGAGGCCGCCAAAGCCTCCGCAGACACTGCCGAAGATGCCGCCGTGATAGCCTTCAGCACAGAGCCGCAGACACTCTATCACAAGAACTTCGACCTCATAGCCTCCTCCTTTGCCCGCTATCACAAAGAGGGTTACAGCATCTACCTGCTGTCGGACAACGCCACGCAGGCCGACCGCCTCAAAGCCATCTTCGCCGAGCGCCGCGAGGAGGCCGCCGACCTCAGCTTCATACCCGTGAGCCCCACCCTCCATGCCGGGTTCGCCGACCACCGCTCCAAGTCGTGCTTCTTCACCGACCATCAGATTTTCGACCGCTTCCACCGCTATAACCTGCGGTCGGAGCGCGCCCGCGGCGGCAAGTTGGCCATGAGTCTGCGCGAGCTGCAGAAGCTGGAACAGGGCGACTTCGTGGTCCACGCCGACCACGGCATTGGCCGCTTCGGCGGTCTCATACGCACCGACGTGGCCGGAAAGACCCAGGAGATGATTAAGCTCTTCTATCAGAACGACGACATCATCCTGGTCAACATCCACTCGCTCCACAAGCTCAGCAAATACCGCGGCGCCGAAGGCGTGCCTCCCAAGCTGTCGAAGCTCGGCTCCGGCGCCTGGCAACGCCTCAAAGACCGCACCAAGAGCAAGGTAAAAGACATTGCCCGCGACCTCATCCGCCTCTACGCACAGAGGCAGCAGGAAAAGGGTTTCGCCTTCTCTCCCGACACCTACCTGCAGCATGAACTGGAGGCCTCCTTCCTCTACGAAGACACCCCCGACCAGCTTCGCGCCGTTCAGGACATCAAGGCCGATATGCAGAGCCCGCGTCCCATGGACCGCCTTGTGTGCGGCGATGTGGGCTTCGGCAAGACCGAACTCGCCATACGCGCCGCCTTCAAAGCCGCCGTCGACGGCAAACAGACCGCCGTGCTCGTGCCCACAACGGTGCTGGCAATGCAGCATTACCACACCTTTGCCGAACGCCTCAAAGAGATGCCCGTGAGAGTCGATTTCCTCTCGCGCGCCCGAAAGCCAAAGGAGGTGAAACAAATTCTCGAAGACCTCGAGGCCGGCAAAATCGACATCATCATCGGCACCCACAAGCTCATTGGCAAGTCGGTGAAATTTCACGACTTAGGCCTGCTTGTCATCGACGAGGAGCAGAAATTCGGCGTAGCCGTCAAGGAGAAGCTCAAGCAGATGCGCGTCAACGTCGACACGCTGACCCTGTCGGCCACCCCCATCCCACGCACCCTTCAGTTCTCGCTCATGGGCGCCCGCGACCTCAGCAACCTCGACACGCCCCCGGCCAACCGGCGCCCCGTGGCAACCACCGTTACCGGCCTTGGCGACGACACCGTGCGCGAGGCCATCAACTTCGAGCTCTCGCGCGGCGGTCAGGTCTTCTTCATCACCCCGCGTATCGAGCGCCTCGACGTGCTCGAGAACATGATTCACCGCCTGGTGCCCGACGCCCGTGTGGTGCGCGCCCACGGTCAGATGCCCCCCGAAAGGGTGGAGAAAGCCATCCTCGATTTCCAGGCACGCGACTACGACATCCTCCTCTCAACAACCATTGTGGAGAACGGCATCGACATGCCCAACGTCAACACCATCCTCATCGACAACGCGCAGCGCTTCGGCCTCAGCGAGCTGCATCAGCTGCGCGGCCGCGTGGGCCGTTCAGACCGCAAAGCCTTCGCCTATATGCTCGTGCCGCCGGGTGCCGAGCTGAACCCCGTGGCGCGCCGCCGCCTCCAGACCATTGAGAGCTACTCGGGCCTGGGCGCCGGCATACAGATTGCCATGCAGGACCTCGACATACGCGGCGCCGGCAACCTCCTCGGTGCCGAACAGTCGGGCTTCATCGCCGACCTCGGCTACGAAGTCTATCAGCGCATCCTCAAAGAGGCCGTAATAGAGCTGCGCACCACCGAGTTCGCCGACCTCGCCCCCGACCAACACGCCGGGCAGGAGGAGGAGTACGTGGCCGACACCACCGTGGAGACCGACATGGAATTGCTCATACCCTCCACCTATGTGCCTCAGGAGCCGGAGCGCATCACCCTCTACCGCCGCCTCGACGCCATGGAGACCGACACCGCCGCCGACGAGTTCCGCGCGATGCTGCGCGACCGCTTCGGTGCCATTCCGCACCCCACGGAAGAACTTATCAACATAGTGCCGCTGAGAGCCGGCGCCCGCCGCCTCGGCATTGAGCGCCTGCACCTCAAGGGCGGCAATATGTATCTCTACTTCCCCGACTCCGACAACGAGGCCTATTACCGCTCGGCAGCCTTCGGCCGCTTCATCACCTACTTCCAGATTGAGCCTCGCCGCTCCAAGCTGCGCGACAACAACGGACGCCGCTCCATGCTCGTCAGCAACGTCAACAGCGTGGCCGACGCCCTCGCCATAGTGCGGCAGATAGCCTCTTTGCCAGTTTCTTAAACGCAGTCCTAAGCATTATGAACCCCGCCTCGCCGCAGAATCAGGAATATGGCCGCATGGCCGAGCAGGCCGCCGCCGACTATCTCGTCAGCAAGGGCTTCGTCATACGCCACCGCAACTGGTCGCCGCCATCGGGACACGTGGAGATTGACATAGTGGCGCAGCGGGGCACCCTCTTTGCCTTTGTGGAGGTGAAAGCGCGCAGCGGCACCTTCACCGACCCCATGGCCGCCGTCAGTCCGCGAAAGATTACCCTTCTAACACGCGCCGCCAACGCATATCTGCACACCCTGCAGGGACCGGAAGCCGACATGGCCGAGGCGCGCTTCGACGTCATCGCCGTGAGCGGCAACGCACCCCTGTGGAACATAGAGCATATCCCCGACGCCTTCGTGCCCCCCATCTTCACAGTGCATTAGCCGCCGCTCTCCTCTTGCAGGCTTGGCTCTTTAAAAGATTTGTGTTAACTTTGTGCCAAATCTGTAATTACATCACAAATCATGAAAAATATCTGCGCGCTTATAGCTGTATTAGCCCTATTTATACCGCTTGCCACAGTCCGGGCCGTTACTCCCGACGAGCTGGAACAGGCTCAGACCTACGCCGCCCTGGTGTATCTGCGCAACGCCAACGCCGGCTCCGATTACATCGACGACATCAACGTGTCGACCCGTGCGGCCATCAAAGGCAAGCTCCGCAACGACAAAGACAAAGAGAATCTGCAGCTCTTCAACCGCAAACTCCCCTCGGCTTCCGGCTACGAGGCATGGGGCAAGGATGAGCTTGTGGCCTACGCCGCCAAAGCCGTTGTGGCTCCCGGCAACTATTCCTCCACAGGCTTTGCCCAGAGCCAGGTGCGCAAGCGCGTAAAAGGCATGAAGCTGAAAACGCCCGCAGAGGCCGAACCCACCGAGGAAACCACCGAGGAGACAGCCGAAGAACCGGCTCCCGACACGGTGAACACCAACACCCTGCCCAACGCCATGATGACGCAGCAGGCTCAGGCCGACTCGTCGCTGCAGGTGGCCGAAGACTCCATAATGCAGCAGGAAGCCGCCGCCGAGGGCGAGAACACAGGTTCCTCAACGGTGTATATCGTCATCCTCTGCATCCTCGTGGTGCTGGTGGTTGTGCTGGTCATCTACGCAGCCCGCTATTTCAAGCGTCAGGACGCCGAGAAGAACCGTCGCCGCGACGATGACGACGAAGAGGAAGAGCGCCGCGACGACCGCCGCGATGAGCGCCGCGACGACCGCCGCACACGCCGGCACTCCGACCGCCATGCCGACGACAACGCCCCCGAAGCCGACGAGTCGCAGCGCATCATAGAGAGCCTCCGCGCCGAGAACGTGGAGCTGCGCCGCGCCTGCGAGGAGTATAAATATCATCTCAACTACCTGCGTCAGGAAAAGGAGAAAGCCGACGCCGACCGCCTCAGCAACCGCGCCCGCGAAGCCGCCGACACCACTCATGCCGAGCCGCGTGTTGAGCCCCGTGCCGAACTGCGTGTGGAAGACCGCACCCCGGCGCCCACCATCAACGACCGTTACGCCGACTCGCGCGCCACGCAGACAAACCCCGTGGCTGCCGCAGCCCCCACAACAGTCTCCGGCCGCGTATCGGCATCCGCCAAGGGCAGCCGCGTGATATATCTGGGTCGCGCCAACCGCGAAGGTATGTTCGTGCGTGCCGAGCGCAGCCTCAACCCGCAGCACTCCGTCTTCCGCCTTGAAACCTCCGACAACGTGTCGGGCATCTACACCGTGGTGGAAGACCCCGAGGTGGAAGCGCGCATCCTCGCCAACCCTGACCTGCTCTTGGCCGGCAGCTGCGAGCTCGAAGACCCCGACACCTACGGCAAAGAGGCCGTGGCAACAGAGAACCCCGGCACCGCAATCTTTGAAGGGGGCCGCTGGAGGGTCCTCCGCCCCGCCCTCGTCCGCTTCGTCTGACAAACACAGAAAAGGCCCGGTGTCTCCTCAGGGGCGCCGGCCTCTTCTTTTTTAACAGCCCGAAAATTCGGCGTCCATACCCTGAAAAATCTCTCTTCTCATACCCCTGAAACTAACCATACTTCCAATATGAAAAAAATCCTTCTGACGGCCGCCATGGCCATGGTCTGTGCCGCGTCGCAGGCAGCCTCTGACGGGGCTCCTCTGTGGCTGCGCAACACGGCCATAAGTCCCGACGGCAACACCATCGCCTTCACCTTCCGCGGCGATATCTACACCGTGGCCTACACCGGCGGGCAGGCCACACGTCTCACCACCGTCGACGCCTACGACAGCAGCCCCGTATGGAGCCCCGACGGCAAGCAGATAGCCTTCTCGTCGAACCGCAACGGCTCCACCGACATCTTCATCGTTGACGCCAACGGCGGTCAGCCGCGCCGTCTCACCACCCACAGCGGCTCTGAGACCCCCTTAGCCTTCGCCGGCGACAAAATCATCTTCACAGGCAACATCATGCCCTCGCAGAAGGCCATCAACGGCTACGTCTTCCCGCAGCTCTACACCGTGCCCGTAAGCGGAGGCCGCCCGGAACTCCTCCTCAGCCTCCCCGCCATCTCCCTCTCGGTGGATAACAACGGACGCATCCTCTACACCGACAAAAAGGGCTACGAAGACAAATTCCGCAAGCATGAACAGTCGTCGGGCACCAGCGACGTCTGGCTCGTGGAAGGCGCCCTGAGCGGCAAACCCGTGTTCCGCCAGCTCACTCACACCCCCTATCACAGCGTCAACCCGCAGTGGGGCGGCGGCAACAGCTTCTACTATGTGAGCGAGGCCGACTCCACCCTCAACGTATATGCCGCCTCTCTCGACGGCACTACTCCCCGTCAGCTCACCCACTTCACCAAGCACCCGGTGCGCACCCTCAGCGTGGCGCAGAACGGCAACATGGCCTTCAGCCAGAACGGCGAAATATACACCATGACGGCCGGCTCGGAGCCGGTGAAGCTCCCCGTAACTATCGTTGCCGACAATGGCGAGCAGACCGAGAAACCTGTGGCCTACACGCGCACCTCGCGCATGGCTCTCGCCCCCGCCGGCGATGAGGTGGCTCTTGTGGTGCGCGGCGACATCTTCACCACTCCCGCCGACTATTCCACCACGCGCCGCATCACCGCCACTCCCGGACAGGAACGCACCGTCAGCTTCAGCCCCGACGGCCGCTTCATGGTCTATGACTCCGAACGCGACGGCCGCTGGCAGCTCTACAAGGCTGAAATTGGCAAGAAGGACCCCTCGTTCACTTACGCCGAGACTATCACCGAGACGCCGCTCAACACCGGCGAAGGCGACGCTTTCCAGCCCGTCATCAGCCCCGACGGCAAGAAGGTGGCTTTCCTGCGCAACCGCACCACGCTCTGTGTCCTCGACCTGCAATCAGGCAAGACAACGGTGGTGATGCCGGGTCAGTACGCCTATTCATACACCGACGGCGACCTGAGCTATTCATGGCACCCCGACAGCGAATGGATTCTCTTCAACGGATACATCGGCAAGGGTGGCTGGAACAACTCTGACGTGGCCGCTATCTCGGCCGACGGCAAAGAGATTGTCAACCTCACCGAGTCGGGCTACTCCGACGGCAACGCCCGCTGGACGCCCGACGGCCGCGGCGTGCTCTACGAATCAGACCGCAACGGCTACCGCTCGCACGGCTCCTGGGGCTCGCAGACCGACGTCTTCGTGATGTGGCTCGACCCCGACGCCTACGAGAAGTTCAACCGCTCGAAGGAGGACATAGCCCTCGACGAGACCATGGAGAAAATGGCCAAGAAGGAGGCTAAAGCCAACGATAAGAAGGATTCCAAAGGCAAGGGTAAGAAAGCCAAGGCTGAGGCCAAAAAGGAGGCTAAAAAGGCTCCACTGGACTTCGCCAACCGCCACGACCGCCGGCAGCTCCTCACTCCCAATTCTTCCTCTTTAGGCGACTTCTGGCTCAACCCCAAGGGCGACAAGCTCTATTATGTAACGTCGTTTGATGACGACGGCGACCTCTGGGTAATGGACCTCAAGGAGCAGAAGCCGAAGATGCTCAAGAAGGGCTGGGGTTACGGACGTCTCCTCCCCGACAGTGCCTCGAAGAAGCTCTACACGGTGGCCAACGGCGCCATCAAGAGCTATGACCTGGGCTCGGGTGATGTGAAATCCATCGACTTCCGCGCCAAATCGTCGCTCAACGCTCCGGCAGAACGCGAATATATGTTCGACCACATGAAGAGTCTGGTGCAGAACAAGTTCTACGACAAGAATATCCACGGCATCGACTGGAACGGCTACACGGAGGAATATGGCCGCTTCCTGCCCTATATCAACAACCGTTACGACTTTGCCGAGCTGCTCAGCGAGGTTCTGGGCGAGCTCAACGCCAGCCACACGGGCGGCCGCGCCTACGGCTCTTCGTCGCCGCTCACCGCCACTGCCTATCTCGGCGCCTTCTTCGACCCCGAATACCGTGGCGACGGCCTGCGCATCAGCGAGGTGATTGCACGCGGTCCTCTCTTCAACAAGAAGGAGATTGTGCCCGGCACCATCATCACAGCCATCGACGGTCAGCCCGTGAAAGCCGGTGAGGATTACTTCCCTCTGTTGGCCGGCAAGGCTGGCTCCAAGACGCGCCTCAGCGTTACGCTCCCCTCGGGCGAGCAGAAGACCATTACGGTGAAACCCATCAGCCAGGGCGCCAACAACGCTCTGCTGCGTGACCGCTGGGTGGCCCGCAACCAGGCCATCGTCGACAGCCTCTCGGGAGGCCGTATCGGCTACGTCAGCATCCAGGGCATGGACTCGCCCTCGTTCCGCGAGGTCTATGAACAGGCGCTGGGCAAGTACCGCAACTGCGACGCCCTTATCGTCGACACGCGCTATAACGGCGGCGGTTGGCTCCATAACGACGTGGCGCTGCTCCTCTCCGGCAAGAAGTATGTAGACTACTCGCCGCGCGGCCAGTACATCGGCTCAGACCCCTTCTCGCAGTGGACCAAACCCAGCGTGATGCTTATCAACGAGTGCAACTACTCCGACGCGCACGGCACTCCCTACACCTACAAGACCCTGGGCATCGGCAAGCTCGTGGGCGCTCCCGTGCCGGGTACCATGACGGCTGTGTGGTGGGAGACGCAGGTCGACCCGAGCATCATCTTCGGCGTGCCTCAGGTCACCAGCCTCGACCGCAACGGCAAACCCCTTGAGAACCAGCAGCTGAACCCCGACATCCTCATCTACAATCAGCCTGCCGACGTGCTCAACGGCATCGACGCCCAGCTCGCCGCCGCCGTAAAAGCCCTGTTGCAGAAATAACCTGCCGCCTTGTTGCTGCAAAGCAAAAGCTACCCGCGGAGGCGGGTAGCTTTTTTGCTTAGCAGCAGCCTGAGAGCTTTTATGTTACTTATGTAATTTATGTAACTTATGTTATTTATGTGAGCGCCGCTGCCACATAAGTTACATAAATCACATAAGTTACATAAATCACATCAATTCAGCCTTAGCTGCTCTCACCCCATAAAGCTGCGCAGATACTCCGCCATGGGCGTGGAGTCGTCGTCGCGCATCAGCTTCTTGTGCAGCCGGTAGCGCGCCGATTCCACCGTGCGCTGCGAACGGCACAGCAGTGAGGCTATCTCCTTAGAGGATATGTTCATCACAATAAACGCCGCCATCTTCAGGTCGCCCTGCGTAAGTCCCGGATGACGCTTGCTCAGGTTGCTGAAGAAGATGGGGTGCACCTTCTCGAAATGGGCGCGGAATATCTCCCAGTTGCGGTCAGAGACGGGCACCGACTTCAGCAGGTTGCGTATGCCGTTGATTTTCTCGCGCGAGGAGGTGGACGGCGCCTCCGCTATCTCCCTCACTGACGCTAACATACTGTCAGCCTCCCCCTTCTTCATGCTTATCGACACTATGCGGCGGTTGGCCTCGTCAAGCTCCTTCTGAGTTGCCGATTCGCAGCGGCAATGCTCCATCTCCACGTCGCCGAACTGCCTCAGCCGGCTGCTCTGCCGCCGCCGCTCGTTCTTGCGCCGTATGGCCACCCCGCACCATATTCCCGCTATAAGAATCAGCGCAAGAGCCACCGCCGTAATCCACCAGTTTATCCCGCTGCCGCCCGCCGAAGGCTGACGCTTCTCAATCTCCGCCAGACGCGTCTCAAAAGTCTGCGTTACGTCCGACAGGTCGATGTGTTTCTCGTTGCGCAGCGAGTCGAGCGTGTTGACCGACAGCAGCAGCTTTTCAAAAGCCTCCTCGTGGCGTCCCTGACCGTGAAGAGCCCTGCCAAGCACCTCATAAAGTACGCCGCGTGTGTTTTTCTGCCCCGTAACGAAGGTGTTGGGAATCTGGTGCAGGCAGATGGTTTCCGACTCCTCATACCGCTTCTGCTTAAGCAGCAACAGGGCGTAGTTGAACATGGCATTCTCATAATTCACGTTGTAGATAAGCTCCTCGTCCTTCGTCTGCATAATCTGGCGGTAAATCTACTCGGCTTTGGCCGGTTCCCCCATGAACTCGAGCAGGTAGGCGAAATTCATGTCGGCCATGAGTTTGGTAACCCCTTTCAGATTCATCCGCTGCGCCTTTTTGCACTCGGCCAGCGCCTCGGGATACTGCTTCCGGTCGAGATGGAGCGCGGCCCGGTAGAGCAACATGGTGAGACGCAGGTCCTCCACCTCTTTGCGCGGAGCATTGTGGCGCAGCAGCAGCGCTTCTATGCGCCCCAGATAATGGCTGCATTTTTCAAAATCCGACACAAGGTCGTAGACGTTGATTACCGTTACATAGGCTCGAGCCTCGTAATACCACAGCGAATCGGGCTTGGGTGTGGCCACCAATTTCAGCACCGTATTGAGCGATTTGGCATACTGCGAGGTGTTTTTATAGCATGTGGCAAGATGATCAAGTGCCCGCAGACGCATATTCAGCGGCAGATTACCTCGGTCGGCGAGCTGTTCGAAGCAAGGAATGGCTTCGCTGAAGCGTGTGACCTTTACATAGGGTTACTCAGAAAATAGCTAACTGATTATTTGTCAGTGTCATAGATTATTTG
>ERZ825384.788-NODE-788-length-40410-cov-33.518028_pt1 | contig 40410 bp, 29 predicted proteins | sample MGYA00519931_ERZ825384 | MGnify/ENA primary metagenome ERZ825384 (study PRJEB31778, sample SAMEA3449200) | human gut metagenome | biome: human gut; feature: human-associated habitat; material: faeces | place: United Kingdom | collected 2010/2012 ...
TACCGTTTGTCGATCATCTTCGGATAGCTCTGCCACGGAATTACGCCGCTGCCCCCCTTGATTCCCTTTAACCTCTCCTCCTTATCCTCTGTCATCCACCCTTCAAATGTCCTATCCTCTAAAAATATAATATCATCTCTCCGGCTATTGTGGCATCGGAGAGTTGAGACTTTGCGGATAATTGGTTAATTTTGCACCTCAGAGTGGCGCACGGAAGATGTGGCCTTGTTTTCAGGGCTTATGGCTTTGGGTGCCCGCTAATGGAGAAAGAGAATGAAGAGACCGATAATCAGACTTATCGTAAAGATAGGCATCGGCTGCCTGCTGTTGTTAATCGGAGTAATTGTTGTCTGTGATGTCCTCGTGGTGCGTAATGCATCCGGTCGCACCTTCGACAATATAGAGACTGTGCCTCATAATAAAGTCGGAGTGTTGCTGGCGACCTCACCGGTAACTATCGACGGCGCTCATAATTACAGCTTTGACAACAGGATTAAGGCAGCTGATGAATTGTTTCGCAGCGGCAAAATTGAATACATCATTGCCAGCGGCGGCGATTACACCAGAGATCAGAAGTATGGATGCGATGAGCCTGCCGCCATACGCGATTCATTGATTGCCCACGGCATACCGGCCGATAGAATCATCCTCGATTATGAAGGCACCCGCACAATCAAATCCATAGCCAATGCGCAAAATATCTATCATCTTGACAGCGTAACGTTCATCTCACAGAAATATCACAACGAACGCGCCCTTTACCTTGCCGACAAATATGGCCTCCATGCCATCGGCTATAACGCAGCTCCCTCTCCCATACGCCTTCGGCGCTTCAAAAGCACTATACGCGAATACCTCGCCCGCCCGAAAATGTTCCTGGATCTCCTCACTAACAAAGTACAATAACCTATAGATGGCTGAAGCGCAAAAGGACATAATCGGAACGGCGGAGGAAGAGAGTAAGTCTTACGCCGGCGGCAAGATAGGCAAGAACTCGCTCTTTCTTGTTTTGCGTACCGTGCTGATAATGTTAGTGAGTCTCTATACTTCACGCTTGGCGCTCCGTTTTCTTGGTCAGACGGATTTCGGCATTTATTATCTCGTTGCCGCGTTCGTTATCTTCTTCGGCTTCCTGAACGTATCCATGGAGCGCGCCATCACACGCTTTTTTATATACGAGAAGAGCACAGGTACCGAGGCTTCGCTGCAAAAGCTTTTCAATGTGGCTTTGATTACCCAATTCAGTATCGTTGCCGTGGTTATTGTGGCCGCTGAAACCATTGGCCTTTACTATATCAACCATTATACCAATATCCCCGCCAACAAAATCTTTGCAACAAACTGGGTTTATCAACTGTCGGTGATAACCCTGGCTTTCAATATTGTCAAAGTGCCGTACAACGCCATGATAATAGCATTTGAAAAAATGTCGTTTTACGCCTTCTTCGGCTTAGGCGAGGTCATTCTCAGGCTGTTGGCTGTGCTTTCGCTCGTATTGTTCTCACGCCATTTACTGATTATCTATTCGGCGCAATTTTTGCTTGTTACGGTGGTGGCAGTTTATACCTACAAGCTTTACTGCACACATGCCCGCGTCTTCGGCAGAGTATGCCGTTTCCGATGGTTTTGGCAGAAAGACACCTTTGTCAGCCTGATTACCTTCAGCGGTTGGAACACCTTGGGTTCATGCGCCACAATGGGTGCATTTCAAGGCACGTCACTCATACTGAATCGCTATTTCGGAGTAGTGGCGAATGCGGCATTCGGCATCATGGCAATGCTTCAACAAGCCACTTACAGCATCCTTACAAGCTTTCAGACCGCGTATTCCCCGCAGCTTGTTACCCTTTATGCCAGGCGCTCGGTTGATAAGTTGCGCGAGTTCATTTACAGCCTCGGCAAATATTCCTTTTACATAGCCTCGGCTTTGTTGGTGCCGGTATGTATGAACATAAACCTGGTGCTTCGCATCTGGCTCGGCAACGACGCCATACCCACATACACGGCAGCTTTCTGCGTGCTTTGTCTGGTGAGCAACGGCATCGATTGCGTTGCCGCCCCCGGACTGGTCTGCAATCAGGCCACCGGAAGAATCAAGATTTATAACATATTCTGCGGTGTGATTATGCTCTCAACCCTGCCGCTGGTGTGGGTAACGCTCAAATTTACCGGGGTGGCTGCCACAGCCTTTGTGGTGAGATGCATCATAGCCTCAGCCATGTTTATCTTTACCATCATCCTCATGCGCCGACAGATTGGGTTGAGTGCTGTGCGTTATATTTATGTTGCCTTTCTGCGTCCCCTGATAATACTCTTGCCCTCATTTGCCGTGTCGTGGTGGATTTATTCTCAGTTCGACTCAGATGTGTATGCCGCCATAGCCTCCATTCTTTCATTCTGGGTTTTGGAAGCCCTAACGGTTTTGTTCTTAGGCTTAACAAAGACAGAGCGACAGACTTTGTTCAGCAGATTGCGTCCTGTGCCTGCGTCATAACGACTTATGGCGTCTTCCTTCAACCCCACAAACCAACATTTGGTGAGGGTAGGAGTTAGTGTCGTTACAATATAGACGCCGCAAATTACGTTTAGATTATGAGAGCGAGTTATCATCAATTCGGCAAAGCGATTTCTCCTAAGCGTTGACGTTTCTGTGTTTCTTTCGGAACCTGACTAATTAAGGCTCGCCCTGTGGCTCAGAATACATTCATTATCGGCTCAGCGGCCGGTACTATAACTCTGACTTAAAACATGACTGACACACCACGTCCCCGGATCAGCATCATCATACCGGCCTATTGCGCCTCCGACCATCTGCATCTGTCGGTGGAATCGCTTCAGGCACAGACATTCACCGATTTTGAAATCATCATTGTTGAGGATAACTCGCCCGACGACGGAGCAACCTTAGGCAAGGCGCATCAACTTGCCGAAGCTGACCCAAGGATAAGAGTTGCCCGAACCAAAGTCAATTCCGGCTGCGGACCCTCACGCAACGTCGGCCTCGACATCGCCCGCGGCGAATATGTTACCTTCCTTGACGCTGACGACTCCCTCGCTCCGGTGGCATTAAAGAACCTCATTGACCTGGCCGATAAAAATAATGCCGATATAGTGTGCTTTGCCATGGAACGCGTTTATCCGTCGGGTAAAGTCCTTGGTCATGTAGAGAACGCACAGGCCTCGGTATACGATGACCCTGAAGAAATTTCCGAAATAGCACTCAATGCCTTTTCCCCGTCGGTGGGTCATGGCCGAAAGACATATCCCATACATACCATCTCGCGTCTTATCCGCCGTTCGCTGCTTGATGAGGCCGGAATACGGTTCCCCTCCCTTCCGCATCTTTTGAGCGAAGATTTACCCTTTGTCTACGCCGGAATGCGCAGAGCCAAAGTCTATGTCTTCACCCCCGATACCTATTACCGTTACCTGCAGCGTCCCGGGTCCATAACCCACGACCCGCGCCCCGACATGATTCAGCGTTCTGTGGCGTCAGCAGAGAAATTCTCCGAATTTCTGAGTCAGGAAAAGGATGCTCCACAATATGCACAGGACAACGCCATGGGTTATGCCCTGTTGGGTGTGAGAGCTTACGCCAAACTGATGTTCACCTCAAACAGCTCTTTCGCTTACAAGCGCCGTTGGGTGAGAGAACAGGCCGACATTCCCTATTTCCGTACCGTATACGAAAAATATCCCTGGCGAAGTATGCCCTTCAAACACAAAATAGGCTTCTGGGCCTTCTACCGCAAACACTCGTTGCTGTTGTATGCCCTCATCGTGGGCCAGGAGAAATTGCGGGCGCTCTTGGGCAAGAACTAACCAGCGCAAAGAACGGAAAAATAGGTATTTGGTGAAGTCTGAAAGGTGCATTGGGGTGCAGTAACGTGAATCAAAATACAATCAAATAATGGCTAAGAAAAAAGACAGAACTTACGACTCATTGCAGAATCCGTTTGATGGATTCGATTGCTTTCCTAAGGGGGAGGTTGAGAACGTAAAACTGATGCTTATGACAATGGCATCGCACACCGGAATAACCCCTGAGGAATATGCAGCTTTCATTGCTCAAGGCGGCATGAGTGCTTTCCAGGAAAGACGAGTCAATGCGTATGTCGATGAATATCTGAATAACAGCTGTTCCAATCCTGAGGAAAAAGCCCTGCCTGATGCCGATCAAAAATCCCTGCGCCTCAAAATTCAGATGAAAGGCGTCTCCAAGCCGCCAATGTGGCGTGAGATAGTTATTCCGGCAGATTTCAATTTCTTCCAGCTTCATCTTGCCATCCAAGCTGTAATGGGGCTTTATGACGCACATCTGTGGCAATTCCAGCATAAAGCATACGACTCTGGTCTGCAGATAGGAATCCCGGCTGACGATAACGACGGCTTCGGTCTGTATGAATATACCAATGATGCCAACTCAACCCCCGTAACGAGCTACCTTTCAGAAAAAGGAGACAAGCTGGAATATGTTTATGATTTCGGCGACGACTGGATTTTTAAGGTTAGTGTTGAGGAAGTCATGGACCACCCTGTCGATGGGGCTCATTGTACCCGATGGAAAGGCGATTTGCAGCCTTTGGAAGACACCGGCGGCATTTGGGCTTACACCACTATCAGGGATGCTTTTGCTGACGGTGTGAAGCTGACTGCTTCTCAAAAAAAGAAATTGGCCCAGGATTTAGGCTTTATGTCATTCAGGGAATTATCCGAGCGTGTTGAAGATGCAGACTTTGACATAGAAGTAGTAGCTGCGGAGCTGGCTAACATCCCTGAAAGCGGACAGATGTAGAATTCTGACTGGCAGAGTGAGCCTCTGCTTGCAATAATTGCTTTTACGGCATAGGTGAATAAGCCTTTGCCGTGAAGGCCTTTTCAGGTATGTCCGAAATAATTGCTTAACTTTGTAAAAAATTCCCCAAACACTCTATATCATGAAACATGTAATTGTCGGTGGTGTTGCGGGAGGAGCGACTGCCGCCGCACGTATTCGAAGGAATACAGAAAAAGATCAGATAATACTGCTCGAGAAGGGCGACTATATCTCATACGCTAACTGTGGCTTGCCATATTATATAGGCGGAGTGATAGAAGACCGCAACCGTCTCTTTGTGCAGACTCCGAAAGCCTTCGGCCGCCGCTTCAATATCGATGTGCGCGTTCGCTCGGAGGTTACGGCTGTCAACCCTGAGGAGAAGACCGTAACAGTGCGTAATGCCGACGGCTCAACATATACCGAATCATACAACAGGCTGTTGCTCTCGCCCGGAGCCTCGCCCGTGGTGCCTCCACTGTCAGGAATCGACAGTGAGGGCATTTTCACCCTGCGCAATGTGGCTGATACAGACCGTATCAAGAATTATATGCAGAGCCACGCCATTAAACGCGCTGTGATTGTAGGCGGCGGATTCATCGGTCTGGAAATGGCCGAAAACCTGCATCACGCAGGCGCTGAGGTGAGCGTTGTTGAGATGGCTGACCAGGTGATGGCGCCTATTGATTATTCCATGGCTGCCATAGTGCATGAACATCTGCAGGAAAAGGGCGTAAAGCTCTATCTGGGTCAGGCCGTATCGGGCTTCGAGAAGAAGGGCGACTCCCTGACGGTGAATTTCAAATCGGGCATTTCGGTGGAGGCTGACCTCGTGTTGCTCTCTATAGGCGTTCGAGCCGAAACGCGTCTTGCCTCGGAAGCAGGTCTGGAGCTTGGTGAGATGCGCGGCATAAAGGTAAATGAATTTCTCCAGACTTCCAACTCCGACATCTATGCCGTGGGCGATGCCATAGAATATCCGCATCCGCTCACCGGCAAACCGTGGCCCAACTTTCTGGCAGGTCCGGCCAACCGTCAGGCGCGTATAGTGGCTGATAACATGGTGTTCGGCAACAGTGTCAGATATGAAGGCTCCATAGGCACGTCCATAGCCAAAGTTTTCGACCTCACCGTTGCCGCTACCGGTCTGCCGGCCAAGCGTCTCAAACAGTTCGGCATGCCGTATCTCTCGGCCACAATCCATCCCGGCTCTCATGCCGGCTATTATCCCGGCTCGCTGCCGTTAGATATTAAGATTACCTTCTCGCCTGCCGACGGGCGTCTTTACGGTGCGCAGATTGTGGGCTATGAAGGCGTCGACAAACGAATCGACGAATACGCGCTTGTGATAAAGCATAAAGGTACTGTATACGACCTTATGGCGCTGGAACATGCCTACGCACCCCCGTTCTCGTCGGCCAAAGACCCGGTTGCCGTGTCAGGTTACGTGGCAGGCAATATCCTATCGGGCAAAATGAAACCTCTCTACTGGCGCGAACTTAAGCAGACTGACCCTGACTCCATTTTTCTGATAGATGTGCGCACAGCCGACGAATTTGCCCTCGGCAGCATTAAGGGCGCCGTCAACATACCCCTTGACGACCTGCGTTCGCGATTAGGCGAGATTCCTCATAACAAGCCCATTTGCCTCTTCTGCGGTGTGGGATTGCGCGGCTATCTTGCCTCAAACATCCTCAGAGAGAATGGCTTTACGGATGTGCGTAACCTCATAGGTGGCCTCAGAACCTATAAAGTGGCTGTAAAGCCTGTTGAAACGCCGACTTCTGACAGTCCGTCGGCTAACCGGCAGCCGCAGGCTTCCCTACCCGCCAAAACCGCATCGGCCACAAAGACTCTGAAAGTGGATGCTTGCGGCATTCAGTGTCCCGGTCCGATTATGAAATTGCGCAAGAGCATGGAACAGCTTGCCGACGGAGAGCAGCTGGAAATTACCGCAACCGACAAAGCCTTCCCCCGCGACGCTGAGGCTTGGTGCCGCACCACCGGCAACCGCTTCATTGGCACCGGCTCGGAGAAAGGGGTGTATAAGGTAATTGTGGAGAAGTCATCTCCCGCTCCTCAGGCCGCAGCATCCGTGCCGGCTGAGCAGGGCAAGACATTCATTGTGTTCAGCGATGACCTCGATAAGGTGCTTGCCACCTTTGTCCTCGCCAACGGCGCTGCCGCAACCGGACAAAAGGTTACCATGTTCTTCACATTCTGGGGTCTCAATGCAATCAAGAAAGAGCGCAAACCCAAAGTTGAGAAAGACATCTTCGGACGAATGTTCGGCATGATGCTGCCTTCAAGTTCGCGTAAGCTCAAACTGTCGAAGATGCACATGGCCGGAATCGGAAGCCGGATGATGCGCCATATCATGCGCAAGAAAGGCATAGACTCGCTCGAAACCCTTCGCCAGCAGGCCATAGACAACGGCGTAGAGTTCATAGCCTGCCAGATGTCAATGGACGTCATGGGCGTCAGCAAAGAAGAATTGCTCGACAACGTAACCATCGGCGGCGTAGCCACTTACATGGAACGCGCCGTAAAAGCCGACGTCAACCTCTTCATCTAACCAATCCCCCCATTACCTACTTCCCCTACTGCACCCTAAAGGTCTGATAAAGGCTTTTGGGGTGCAATTCGCCTGTCCTTGTCTTTTTACTTTAATGCCATTTTGTTGAACTAACCTCTCTCAAGACATCAATAACTATATTCTCTTAGGGGGGTATCTAATTCGATTCCCTTTATCCTTTTGTAAAGCGGCCTTTTGCCATTATCCAATGATTTCCCAATGACCGCCCTTGGTCTTGCCTATGCGCTTTATTTTACCGGCTTGTCTAAGAGCGGCGATAATACGATTGACTTTTCTCAGTGAGAATCCTGAAAGTTGTGCCAATTTGGGCTGAGTTATATAGACGTTCTCTCGAATAGCGGTGAGGATAGTTTTATTCGCGTCATTATTCTCGCCATTATTCTCGCCGGCTTTTCGAGAAATCGAGTTGGCAAGTGGGTATTCCACGGCTGCCACGATGCGGTTAGCTCTATCCTGCTTTTCTTCCCACATTTCCTGCATCTGCGGATCGCGGATGATGATACCAAGTGCATTTGTGGCTTCGCCTCCACGCCGCGGCGACCAAAAAAAATCAAAAACATGTTGTAAAACATATAATTTTAGTGCAAATATATTTGCACGGGTGAAATAATTGTTGTAACTTTACTCTCTGAAATAAGCTATGTTATGGCAATGACAACCAATTCCTCACCGGTTCTCAAGGGTAAATCTGCACGAATTTTTCATCAAGGATGCGGAATGCGTAGTCACGTTACAGACACAAACACCGTGTTTGCCGTCTGATCGAAAAGCCCAATTGTGCATTACCGTTTGCGTGAATTATTCGTATCTCTATTCAATCGGTAGAATGGTTAATAGCCATGGTTTCAGTTTGCAACATGAAGCTTCGATTGTAGGCGAAAAACGGTCTCCCGGTTCTTATGGAAGATGCCTATTCACAAATAGCTTTTTAGAAGAAAAATACACTGAAGAATCAACAATTGCTATCGCATGAAAAGAATAATACTGTTTGCTTCGTTCATCGTTTGCTTTTTCTTGAATGTGGGTGCTAAGACACCTATCGTGCAGATGATGGAGGGTGAAGTTAGGGTCGGTATGACAACGCCCCTCGGAGGCTATCACGACGGTAAGGCGAAACTGAGTGCCTCTCTCGGCATAGAAGGTCGTTATAATTTCAGGGGTACCCCGTGGGATTGCGGCCTCATGTTAGACCTTTCAACCGCACGCCGTGACTACGAACATTTGTTTAACGATGGCGGCGACCGCTGGCAAAGTAACCGCACATTGGCTCTTGCGCTGACGGGTGATTACAATTTCCGCCAGGGTACAAAAATCAATCCATTTGTGGGAGCTGCCTGGGGTGTGGCATTTAATGATGTGGTTGGCGATAAATATTTCCCCTCTGAAGGCACATCAATGTTGTTCGCACCTCGTGTGGGAGTGGAGTTGTTATACCATATCCGGCTGATGGCACAGTTCAATATCAGCCGCAAAGGTTACAACAATTTCAGCCTTACCATAGGATTCGTTCTCGGCGGCAGACCGAAAAAATAATCAGCTATTCTTTGAGATGAAGGAGTTCAAGGAAGCGGTTTACGGTGGCTTTGTTGCCTGAGTATTTGCCGGATTCCTCACTCAGCTTGCAGGTGTCGCAGTAGAAGGGCCACGACTCTGTGATTTTCACTGCTATGAGTTTGATGACTATATTCATTGGTTTGACGCCGGTGAAATCGTTGGTGAAGTGTGTGCCAATGCCGAAGGAAGGTATGCACTTGTTGTGCGCATACTTCTGTATCTCGATGGCTCTGTCAACATCCATGCCGTTGCTGAACACAATCTGCTTGGTGCGCGGGTCAATATGCAAACTGCGGTATTTTTTGGTGATGAGATCCAGCTCGTGAAAATTGTCGCCGCTGTCAATGCGCAGACCTTTGAACATGTTGGCATAGTCTTCAGAGAAATTCAAACTGAAGATACGCCAGCCGTAAGTGTCGTAAAGGAACGTTCCCAGAGCGCCTCTGTAAGTGTTGGCCCATATTTTCATGGCAATGTTGTTAGCCATCTGCGGACCATACATTCCGGCAATGGCACAAATCAGTTCATGAGCCATGGTGCCAATGGGCACCAAATCATATTTCATGGCGAAATAGACATTACTCGTGCCCGTAAAACTGCCCGGAGCCGATATGTTGTTCCGGCACTCCTTCATCGCTCTGATTACCGTATCCTGAGCCTTGAAAGATGCGCGGCGCCGTGTGCCGAAATCGCTGAATGTGCAGCCTGCCTCAATCAGCCTGCGTGCCTTAGCGTATGACTTGGCATAATAGCACTCATAGTCAAACGAAGCATCCTGACCTGTCATTATGTAATATAATTCAGAGATGATGGCCAGCACTTTGACTTCAAGAAATATAGTATTGCTCCAACAGCCTTCGAAGACTATGTCGAGATGCCCCTCTTCATCCTGATTCACTGTCACCCAACGGCTGTCGTAGCGGAAGCCCTTGAGGTAACTGTAGAACCAAGCCGGGATATAGCTGCAGCGGCGACGCATAAAGGCAATCTCCTCATCGGTGATTACAACCGATTCCAGCATCTTTATCTGCCGTCGCAGTTCCTCGGCAAAACCGGCCGGATAAACCGTATTGTTGCGGTCGTTGAACCTGTACTTGACCTGAGTGCGCGGAAAGTTTTTTATCACCGCACAGCACATGGTGAACTTATACAGATCATCGTCGGTGAAATATGTAATAATCTGGCGCATTATTTTGCTTGTGAACTTGATTTTATGAAGATGCGGTGTGAGTATGCCGGCATGGTTTTGGCCGGTGCTGTGCGGAGATATTTCGGGTCAAGCCCGTCGGGACCAAGCCGCCAGCGGTCGAGGGCATCGGCGTCCTTGAAAATCTCATACAGACGCACCACCCTGTCGGCATCTTTGCCGAAGGCCTTGCGTATGGCCTCAACGCCTTTTGAGTCGTCAAGGTCGTGATAACGCATCAGATACACTGTTTCAGGATGATATGTCATTTGGGGATGCTCTTTGCAGAATTGCTCATAGTATAAAGCTGCCCTTGCGCCGTGGCCGGTATCGAGCAGGTCATCCTGTCGCCTTGTATCATGGAAGACAGCAGCGTGAGCAAGTATTTCAAGAGCCTCCTCATCATCGCCGAAAATTTTTTTCTCCTATGATGAGGGCAAACAGCAACACACGCTCGCAATGATTCACCGAGTGAATACTGCTGTCGGGCATGTTGAATCTCACCTGAGAGTGCAGAAAGTCATCCCAGTGTAAGAAAAGTCTCCTTACAAAGGGCGACAGCTGGTCAAGCTCTTTCTGAGGAATGTTCATTTTCTGATTTTACTTTCTTATATAACCTGCAAAAAGTAATAAAGTTTGTGGTCATGGAGCACTTGAGTTATCGCCCTGCGAGTCGGCATAGCAACGCGGTGAAGAAGGGGTGCTTATCCCGGAGCAAAAGGCTGAGGAGAAAGTTTTGAAAAATATATACGGACTGATTAAGGGAATTTTGCTAACTTTGCACACCGATTTAACGAGTCGGCTCAGGAACTCGGTCTCAAAGAGCCGGCGGCGAATTGTAACCTTAACAAATCTACACGTGAAACGAACTCTGAAGGCAGTGGCGCTTGCCATGTCGTTGCTGCCCGCAACTATATCCATAATGGCTGCAGAACCGGATGCTTCTGCCGCTTCTTCGGCGTCGGCCAACAAAACGGAAAGCTCAGCTTTGATAACCTTGCCTGCGTCATCGCAGACCTCATCAGCAGAGGCAATACCGGCGCCGGCGGTGCAATCGAGAGGCGAGACGCTGCATGAATATGACCCCACGGAGATTCTCAATATGCGTTTCGACGCCAGGGTGGATTATCAGCGCAACTGGCAGGATTCCAAGAATATTAAATCGAACTCAGGCTTCGAGGGTAAGTATATCGACTTGCAGTTTGACGGCACAATCGTTCCGGGACTGACCTATTCATGGCGTCAGCGACTCAATAAATACACCAAGGACTCACAATTCTTCGATGCTACAGACTGGGTATATCTGCGTTATCAGCTTAAACGCTGGATGTTCTCGGCCGGTAAAGAGGTGGTGGCAATTGGCGGATGGGAATATGACCGCGCTCCCATAAATCTTTTCGGCTGCAGCGTGTTCTGGAACAACATACCCTGCTACGATCTGGGCGTGTCGGTGGGTTATGACATCACCAAAAATGACCAACTGAAATTTCAGGTTACCCAAAGCCCGTTTTACACCTCCGACAACCGCGATATGTACGCCTTCAACCTCTTCTGGACAGGCAATCATGGCTTTTATCATACCTTATGGTCGGCCAACATGATTGAGTGTTTCGACGGGCGTTACATCAACTACATTTCCCTGGGCAACAAGTTCGACCTGAATCCCGTGTCAATTGAGCTCGACCTGATGAACAGGGCTGCCGCTCACCAGACTTTCTTCTTTAAGGATTGCTCGGTGATGGCAGAAGTGGCCTATAAACCGACCGAAAGCTGGAATATTTTTGCCAAATATACATACGACGTCAACAAAAGCGGCACTGATGCCGACTTTGTGGTGGCGAATAATACTGAACTGAATATGGTGGGCGCCGGCATGGAGTTCTATCCGCTGAAGAAGAAAAAGACAAGTCTCAGAATCCATGCCAATTGCTTCTATTCATGGGGCAAAAACGCCAATCCGGATAATGTGATGCAGAACAAAACCGTGTTGCTCGATTTCGGCATCACATGGTATATGAACGTATTGAAAGTGAGAAAATAATCAGGTTAATCACATGAAAGAAAAAGAAGAGATGATTGAAGACCCCCGGCTTGAAGAGGTTATGGAACAAGAGGGTCAGGAAGCCGTGGCCGATGTCAATCCCGTAGAGGCTGTTGAAGAAAATATTGAAGAGGCAGTTGAGGAGGAAGTCAAAGAGACGAAGACGTGGTTCTCCAAGATAACCAAATACATACCTCAGGGCATCCCTTGCCTGCTCTGTGTGGGTGCGCTGTTCTACTATATAGGCTCGGTGATGGGAGTGTCGCAAATGCTGAATACCATAATGCACACGGCTCACGACCTGTTGCTCAATACAGTGTTCTATCTTATGGGCATTTGCGTTATCACCGGTGCCATAGGCCGCCTGTTTGTGGAGTTTGGCGTTGTGAAGTTGCTTGAAAAGATGCTTCGGCCCCTAATGCGACCGCTGTTCAATCTTCCCGGCGTGGCGTCGTTGGGCGCCGTCATGACATTCCTGAGCGATAACCCGGCCATCATCTCCCTGTCGCGCGACAAACGCTTCAGCCAGTACTTCAAGAAATATCAGTTCATCTCGCTGACCAATTTCGGAACCGCTTTCGGCATGGGACTTCTCGTGATTGTTTTCATGATAGGGCAGGGCTACTTCTTTGAGCCTGTAATAGGTCTTTTCGGCGCTTTCTGCGGCTGTATCGTCTCCACACGGCTCATGCAGCGTTTTGTGATTAAGGCTTATCCCAAATTCCGCGATGAGGTAGTGGCAGAAGCCGACGAAATCATGAAAGAGGAACAGAGGGAGACCTCGAAGTCAACCTTTATCCGCACCCTCAATGCCCTGCTCGACGGCGGTCGCTCGGGTGTAGACGTCGGAATCGCCATCATACCCGGCGTGCTCATCATTTCCACCCTGGTAATGATACTCACTTTTGGCGCCTCAGCCACCGGCGAATATACCGGAGCCGCTTACGAAGGCGTGAAACTGCTGCCGTGGCTTGCCGAGAAAATCAACATAGTGTTTGAAGTGCTCTTCGGCTTCGGCGACCCGCATCTGATTGCTTTCCCCATTACAGCCCTCGGAGCTGTTGGCGCCGCCCTCGGACTCGTTCCCAACTTCATGTCGCAAGGCTGGATTGACGGCAACGCCATAGCCGTTTTCACCGCCATAGGAATGTGTTGGAGCGGCTACCTGAGTACACACACCGCCATGCTCGACTCGCTCGGCTACCGCGAGCTGACCCCCAAAGCAATCCTGGCACACACCGTCGGCGGCCTCGTGGCAGCTATTGTGGCTCACCTCGTCTACGCCGGCGTCACCCTCATCTTCTGATTAAGACGTGGGCCGGAAACGCGCATCGCGCCAATTGGTAACATCTCACAACCGTTACCCGGAAATTGAGGAAAGTTATTGACACAGCTGAGTTTTGTGGATTAAAGAAATTTGTGTACCTTTGTGATGTTTATAACTGCTTACTAAGGTTACCCTGACTGGATAATGCTCTTTAATTCTTTAGCATTTCTCATATTCTTCCCGATAGTCTGTATTGTCTATTGGCTCTTGCCCCGTACTTCATGGCGGAATGTCTTTTTGTTGGTGGCAAGTTACTATTTTTATATGAACTGGGAGCCAATATATTCTCTGCTGATTCTATTCTCCACTGTCTCTACCTGGTTCGCTTCCAACAGAATAGCAAAAACAGACAATCGGAAACACCGCAAGCTATGGGTTACAGCATGTCTGATTGCCAACTTTGGCATACTTGCGGTCTTTAAATATTTCAATTTCATAACCGAATCCGTCTTCTCCCTTCTTTCGATTGCGGGATTGCGAATGGAAGTGCCGAATTTTCAAATACTTCTGCCGGTGGGAATATCTTTCTATACCTTCCAGGCTATAGGTTATATAATTGATGTCTATCGCGATAAAGTAAAACCGGCCAAAGCATTGTGGAAGTATGCCCTGTTTGTTTCTTTCTTCCCTCAGTTGGTCGCCGGCCCTATAGAACGTTCCTCGAATCTGCTGCCACAGTTCGATGAGAAGCACCGTTTTAATACCCCCATGTTTATAGAGGGTATAAAAATGATGCTGTTTGGGTATTTCATGAAACTGTGTATAGCAGACAACGTGTCAGGATATGTTGATGCCGTTTTTAACAATATGGATTTCCATAACGGCACTAGCCTTATACTGGCTACCTTCTTCTTTACTTTCCAGATATTCTGTGATTTCGGAGGCTATTCACTGATCGCCATTGGAGCCGCAATGTGTATGGGATTCAGACTGATGCAGAATTTCCGGCAACCTTATTTGGCCGTGTCGCCTAAAAATTTCTGGCGACGGTGGCATATCTCCTTGTCATCATGGTTCACCGAATATGTCTACATTCCTCTCGGCGGTAACCGCTGTTCCAAGGGGAGACGCACCTTCAACACTGTAGCCACAATGCTGGTGAGCGGACTTTGGCACGGCGCCAACTGGACATTTGTAATATGGGGTGCATATCATGGTGTTCTTGTAGCGATATGCAATATATTCCCGGGTAAAAAGAATGATGAGCGTGAAGCGAGAAACAGGAAATTTCTCTCCGGCCTTCAGAAATGCATTTCCATTCTTGTAACCTTTGTCTTGATGTCGTTGGGATGGGTGTTTTTCCGAGCAAATAATGTTGGGGATGCCTTTAAGGCGTTCAAGAAAATGGGCACCGAACACGGCATGTTGTACAATGGCAACGGTATGCCTTCTATCCTAATGGGACTCATGCTCATTGGTATCCTTATGGTTATAGAAATATATCGTGAGCGTCGCGGCACACGTCAGCTGCCGGAACATCTGTCTACAGGACGGCTGATTACAGACATAGCATATTCTGCGACCCTCATTATTGTCATACTTCTGTGCGGCTCGTTTACCGGCGGTCAGTTTATTTATTTCCAGTTCTGACAATGAAAAAGTTCCTGATTTTTCTTTTTGGCGTCATAGTTCTTGTGGTTGGGCTTGATTACCTTGCAGGCAAAGCGGTGGATTCGTATGTGCTTTCACACCGTCTTCCCGGCGACAGTTATTCAATCGACTATACACTAAAAGACTTAAACACCGATGTGGTGATAATCGGCAACAGCCATGTGCTAAATTCACTGATGCCCTCGGTACTTTCCGATACTCTCGGACTGAGTGTTTACAACAGTGCAAGCAACGGCCAACAAATACCTTTCTTTCATACAATCCAGCAATGCATCCTGAAGCGTTACTCTCCCAAAGCCATCATTTTGGGTGTTAATGAAGATGTGTTTATGCTAAAGGGAATAGGCGATCGCTATAATATTCTCGCACCATATTACGGGCTCGGTTTCCCAATGATTGACTCCTGCCTGACGTCTCAGTCAAAGATTGATAAACTGATGCATAAATCATCATTTTATCGGTTCAATACCATCTGGTGGAGAATACTTTTGTACCATATCGTTAATAAGGGTCATGAGCCCGACGGATTCATAGCTAAGCCCCAACCACCGTTTCCGCCCAAACTAAATGTGGTTACTCAGGAAACACTCTATGTTGCTGAAACTATGGCTGAGTTCGACAGAATGCTTTCGGAGTGCAGCGCAAAGAATGTCAAGGTTATAGTGATTATGCCGCCAATATACGTGATTGACCGCACGAATCATACCATAACTAAAAAAGTAGAAGAAATAGTGAGGCGTTATGACAATGCAATGTTAATTAATGATGCCTCCAACAAACTTTTCCTCTCTCATCCGGAGTATTTCTTCGATGACAGTCATTTGAACGCAGAAGGTGCTCTTATATATAGCAAAATGAAAGCACCCGAAATAAAAGAATTCCTCAATAAGAAAAAATGAAGCGAACGAACAAGAAATTCAGATTCTTTAAAATGATTTTTATGGCCTTGGGTGCTATATTCGCATTAACCACGTTTTCCTGTTCTGAAGATGAGGAAACCTACCGCTTCATCGGCGATTCAATCATACACCGATGGGATTTGCAGAACAGTTTTCCAACACTCATAACAGAGAATTGTGGCCTCTCGGGAAGCGGACTTGAACATTTGCAGTCGTATTCCGGCAAATGTCAAGGGACAAAGGTGATTGTGATGAGTGGTACAAACGACTGTGGCGATTTTCGGAATGCTCAGCAGGCTGCCGAATATGCAAAAGAATATGTTGACGCATTGGTCTCTCTCGGAGCCGACAGAGTCTATGTGTATTCCATACTTCCGCGTTGTTTTGACACTGACCCGGAGAATATAAACGAAAGTGTGCAGCTGATGAATAAGGCTATATATGCCGAGTTAACAGCCCGCAGCGGGTTATCAGTTGTCTATTTGGATGTCTATAACAGCTTCCTTGATAAAGATGGCAGCCTGAACATGAATCTGTCGTACGATGGCTTGCATCTGAATCCTGAAGGATATGAAATTTTAACCAAAGCCCTCAACAAAAAAATACAATGAAAATACGCCAGTTATTACTCGCGCTGACACTTTTAGTCGGTTGTTCGGCATTTGCGCAATGGAGCGTAGGTGTCAGAGATACCCGTTATGTGAATGTAAGCTATACTTTCCATAAGCATTGGAGTGCAAAGCTTGAGCACAGCGTCTACTCTGAGAAATTCCAGTATCAGTATGTGCGATTATATATGTCGTATAAACACCGGATAGGCCGTTTCCTCATCTCCGGAGAGCCTTATTTCGGCATGACATATAAAAACTCATACCGGAGCATGGGTTTTAATGTTGATGCTGAAGCAAGAATCCTGAATTGGCTATTTGCCGGAGCCGGATTTACGCCTCATTACGATTCCGGCATGGGTTATAAGAGCCTCTACAAAGCTTACATAGGTTTTGACTGCACCAAGAACATAGCCATTATAGGCAGTTTCACAAACCGCCCCGAATACCGTATGCCGGAGAAACGACTCAGAGGAGGTGTGCGTTTCACAGTGGGTAAACTATGGGTATTGCCTGAAATTTCTATTCCAGTAGAGGACTCGGAAGGTAGCAGTGTACGTTTTATGGGCTCAATGGGTTTTACCTTCTAAATCCCTGTTTCGCGGTTAGAGTTTGATTTTGCGGTGGCCGATGACATAGAGGCCGGACGGAAGCGGTAAACGAGTCGGGGTAAAGGGCGACACTCGTAGCAGTTGAGTCTTGTCCTGCATATCCGACACGGTAATTGTGCCGCCCTTTGATGAAAGTATTTCCACTCCGCCGGGAACGGGGGTGAGGAGCAGCGCGTCATCGTCAATCACGGGCGATACGTCCTTGCTGAGATTGTGCAGAAAGAAGACAAGCGCCTTGTCAACCCGCTGTTGCCAGAAATATTCGTTATGGTCTGCTCCCTGTGCAACATAGACATACAGTGAACCGGCCGACTGGCTATATCCCTTGCTCTCAGCAAGTTCCACGGCTTTGTTCTCCCACTTCTCATAATAGGCGTCGAGGCCCTTGGTGCCTCTGTCAAGATACAGTTTGTGCGATGCGGCACTCGGCAGCGAAGCCTGCAGATAATCGAGCATTGCCGTTGGGAAAATTGTGCTGTTGGAGTCGAAGTTGCCGATCCAATGCGTCGACAGACATCCTGAGCCGCCATAAATGTCGGGGTATTCGCACATTGCGTTTAACGACGCCAAGGCCCCCATGCTCGAACCCATGATGAAAGTATGCTCACGGTCCGGAATAGTAGGAAAGAGCGCATCTACAGCCGGTTTAAGCTCCGTGGCCACGAAGGCTGCATATTCGTCGCCATAATATTTGCCGCCCGTAACAGCGTCCATGCCTGAGAGAGTTTGCTGATGCTTGTTCATGTATTCCGTTATAGGCTTCTCCGGGATGTAATCGGCAGGCCTGTCAACGCCACGGTTGTGGATTCCCACTATTATGGGCGCTGTAACCTCACCGGCAGCAATCAGCCTGCCTAACGCCTTGTCAACTTCCCAGGCGACTTTGGCAAACGAAATCGAAGGGTCAAAGAGATTCTGCCCATCCTGCATATATATCACCGGATAACGAGTCTCGCTGCCGGCGTCATAACCCTCCGGAAACCAGATATCGACAGTATAAGAGGCGTTCAGTGCCCCGCAAAACGCCGTATAGCGCTTCAGAGTGCCCGGGTCGCTTACCGGCAAATGCCCTGTCGTTACAGGCGTCAGTTCTATTGCCATTGCCATGCTGCAACCCAGCAACATGAGTAGACACGTTGTCAATATCTTTCTCAGGCCATTCATTACAGAGATAACAAATTTTGCGTTGGCAAAGTTAGTAAAATTGCAGTGAGGCGGCCAACTTAACTGCGAACAATATCCACCTGAGCGCACGTTAAATAATAAAACCACAGTTATGAAATTCATATCATGGAACGTCAACGGCCTGCGCGCCATCTTCCGCAAAGGCTTCAGCGATATATTCAAAGACTTTGATGCCGACTTTGTCTGCCTTCAGGAGACCAAGCTGAGTCCCGGGGTTGAGACGCCTGAGTTTGAGGGCTATGAGTCGTTCTGGAATCTCGCCGACCGCAAAGGCTATTCCGGCACTGCCATCTATGCCCGACATAAACCCTTGGCAGCCACCTGCGGCATAGGCGACGAGGAACATGACCACGAAGGCAGGGTAATAACCCTTGAATATGCCGATTTTTACCTTGTTACGGTCTACACGCCCAATTCCAACAGCGAGCTTACGCGCCTGCATTACCGCGAGAAGTGGGACGAGGCTTTCCGCGCTTATGTAGTTGGTCTCGATGCCCGCAAGCCGGTGATAATATGCGGCGATTTCAATGCCATTCACCAGCCCGTTGATGCCCGTAACTTCGACGAAGTGAAAGGTTCTGCCTGTGCCACCGACACCGAGCGCGAAGGCTTTCAGAAACTCCTCGACAGCGGCTTTGTTGACACATTTCGCCAACTTCATCCCCACGAGGAAAAAGCCTATACCTGGTGGAGTTATATGATGCAGGCCCGCAGGCGCAACATTGGCTGGCGCATCGACTGTTTCCTTATCAGTCGCCGTTTGGTGCCGCAGCTGACCTCTGCCACCATCCTGCGCGAGGTGCAAGGCTCCGACCATTGCCCCATAGAAATGACCCTCGACTGATGTCATTATCCGGCACAAGATGCTTATGACGGCGGCGAGCCAAAGTCCTGGCTTGCCGCCGATGTCGTTTTTGTATCTGAAAAATTCTAAAGAGGAGTGGGGAGGGTGGTAAAAGTAGGGTAGAGGCGGGTAATCGGAGGATAAAGGAGAAAGGATGCGCAAATGCCCGGAAAAGGCCGAAATATGGGCGTTTTTACGCTATGCGAATAAGATTTTACGGTATGAAAGGGTAAATTGGCTGATTGAAGGCTATAGATATAAGGAAAAAGGTTAACTTTGCAAAGTTGAAAAAATCTGAAAAGGAAAAATCAAAATATTATGAAACGAAATGTAAAAAACCGTCTGCCCGTAGGTCTGAGGCTGTTAGTGGTGCTGACGCTCGGACTCATCATGGCAGCGGCTCCTCCGCCGGCTGAGGCGCAGTTTCTGAAGAAGCTCTCAAAGGGTCTTGAGAAAATAAACCAGGGTCTGGAGAGTGTGGAGAAAATGACCAAGGAGAAGAAGAAAAAGGCTGACAAGGCCAAATCTTCCGATTCAAAAAAGCAGTCTTCGGAGAAGAAATCGGCGCAACAGTCAGCCTCCTCCGGCAACACTGCCGCCGACCAAAGAAACACTATTGCCGAGAGTCAGAAAAAAGGTGAGTGGAAGCCGCAGCGAGTCTTCCTTACAAACAAAACACGCTTCATAAAGAAGAAAGTGAACATCAACGCCCTTAAGCCTGTGAGCGAGGGCATCTTTGCGTTGCCCGAATATAACCGCAGCATTGGCTACGGCTCATACTGGGGCTTCTGGACAGTGGATGGCGAAAGTATCTTCCCGGCCATTTATGAGCAGTTTGGCGAAATGCCGCGCTTTGATTCAGATGCTTGCGTGGTCAAGAAAGCCGAACAGCGCCAACATTCGCCCATGATTCTGTATGCCGACGGCAGCACGCGCGAGCTGTCGCATGAATGGAACAATATGACCCAGTTTTACGACGGCGTGGCCATGGTGCGCGAGATAATAGCATATCGCACCACAAACCTCTTCTACGTCAATACCAAAGGCGAGAAAATTTGGCCTCATCTGGCAGAGAACAATGCCAAAGGCTCCATAGCTATCAAGATGCGTTATGAGCGCGAAGGGCTGAGAGCTTTTTACAGCAATGCCGCCAAGGCCTGGGGCTTCGTAGACTCCAAAGGCAACGTGGTTATCAAGCCGCAGTTTTTTGAAACGCGCGATTTTGTAAACGGTTACGCCCTTGTCATCATAGCTCAGAACACCTATGGCGGCTATCCGGCTTTCATCGACCGGCAAGGCAATGTGGTTTGTAAAATCGAGGACAGCAAAGAAACAACTCTGCAATACAGCACCAACATCTCCGACGTCTGCGACGGCATTTTCCGTGTAGACAGGGGTGAAAAGGGTTGCACGTATTACAACATTGCCGGCGAGGCTTTGAAGACCTTCCCGGCATTAGGCTCGCAGTTCTATCGCGGCATTGCTTCGGTGAAGAATGAGCGTTACGGCGAAACAGACATCAATCTGATTGACCGCAACATGAACGTTATCGGCCAATGGCCCTTCCGTACGAGCGAGTTTCATGAAGGCGACTGTCCCAACTTTGAAACCTTCCCTCTTTACACCTTCGACGATGCCATGGCCATTGACCGTTTCGGTCAGCCTCAGGTGATGGTGGCGTCGAGCTACTCTGCCGACAATATTTTGGGCGCCTATTCGGCCGATGGTTACGCGCCGGTAAAGGTAACGTATAAAGACCCCAATGATGCGAGCAAAAGCTATGTCTATTTGGGCTATGCCGATGCCTCGGGTATGCTCACCGTGGTGTTCTGCGAAGATGAGGCGGCCGCCGGTCCTTTTGAAAACAGGCTGCCCGGTCCGTTCCCCATCAGACCCATTATCATAGACACTATTCCCCGCGATCCGCCGCGTCTGCCGCCGGGCGACACCATTCCCCGCGGTCCTCGGGTGGGAGCCAACACACCCGTGCTTTATAATGTCAATGTAAAGGCTTATCCTGCCGAGGGAGGCACCGTATATGGCTCAGGTAAATATGCTTACGGCGATACGATACGCGTTACCGGCACGGTGAATAAGGGCTGGAAGCTGTCTACAGTCTATACCTCGCGTCCCACGTCGCAGACCGACGTCTTCAACCGCTTTGTGGTGAAGGGTGATATGGACATCACCTGCTACTTCATAAAAGAGGAGGATATAACTGATGCCGGAAACGGCACTTTCAGCGGCGTTATGCCTCAGATGGGGTTGCAGACGTATCTGCAGCTCGGCAAGACGTCTGACAACCGCTATACGCAGAAAACAGACGGCTATCTGGCAGTCTTGTTGCCCGAGCATGTGGGCGGCACAGGTCGCGAGGGTAAAACCGGAGCAAGTGTGAATCTCTTCTTCGTGCCGAGCAATGTGTTGGGCATGGTGGAGGAGAACGGCAAAAAGTATCTGCGTTTTGACGGCGGTGTGCTGCAATACGGCAATCTGAAACTGTCGGACAACGTGCTGCCCATCAACAATATCCTGCTGAGCCTGATGCTTGCCTTTGACAATGGCGACTCGGGCGAACTGGCACCGGGAAGTTACAGGGTTGAGATTACATCAGGGTCGCCTGAGGACGGTGAATTCACCTTGGGACGCATGGAGCGTCTGTCGCCTCTCTACGGATGGCTGTCATCCGACGATTCGTCGTTTGAACGGCGCATTCCCGGCTTCTTCCTGCGCCGCGTCGACAAAGGTCTCAGTGCCGACTTCCTCCAGGGGGTTACTCTCCGCACAGCGCCCAAACAGACTGTTCAGTGGGAGCCTTCGCCGGGATTCTATGGCGAAAACGACGGCAGGTTAAAGAACGTGGTACGCCGCATCGGCGAAATCTACCGGGGAGCTGTTGCCGGAACGCCGCTGAGCGATTACGATATGCAGCAGTTCAGCAGCGACCTCGACAAGCATGTCTTCAAGATGAAATAAAATGGGTTCATAATATATAAAATGAGGGTGTGCCGAAATTCACAACGGCACACCCTCTTAACTTTCTTGTGTTGGATTCAGGATGCAGAGCTAGATTCAGTCGGCTGCGTCTTGCTGCCGAAGAGTCGGTGAATGATGATAGCCAAAGCGCCGTCGCCGGTTACGTTGCAAGCAGTGCCGAAGCTGTCCATGGCAATGTAAATGGCTATCATCAGGGCGCAGTCGGCGTCGTTGAACCCGAGCATGGAGGTGAGCAGTCCCAACGAAGCCATGATGGCGCCGCCGGGAATTCCGGGGGCGGCGACAATGGTTATGCCGAGCATGAAAATAAAGCCGGTAAACATCTCAAAGTCATACGGTATGCCGGTGGCCAACATAAGTGCCACGGAGCAAGCCACAATCTTCATCACCGAGCCCGACATGTGTATGGTGGCGCAGAGAGGCACGGTGAAGCCGGCTGTCTCGGGCGCCACTCCCATCTTTATGGTCTGGCGCAGCGTAACGGGAATAGTGGCTGCCGACGACTGTGTGCCAAGGGCTGTGAAATAGGCCGGCATCATGGTGCCTAACAGGCGCAACGGGTTGCGGCTGCCGCGCGAGAAGAAGGCTGCTATGGTAAATTGGAACAACAACACTACTATGTGCATGGCGAAGATGACGGCTATTATTGAGGCGAAGGTCTGCATGATTCCGGCCACCTGTCCGGCAACTGTCATGTTGAGGAAAATGCCGAAGATATAGATGGGCAGCAGCGGAATTACCACTTTTGAAATCAGTCCCGTTACGATGGTCCGGAATTCATTCAACAGTCGGCGGATGGCCGAATCAGCGTTGAAAGAGGCCGAGCCAATGCCTATTACAAAGGCTGTGATAAGGGCGGTCATCACCGACATCAGCGCCGGCATCTCAATGGTGAAATATGGTTCAAGTTTAGTGGAGGCCTCACCTGCCACGGCTGCGATATTGCCGTTGAGCGGCTGTACAATTGCCGGGAAAATGGCGTCAGAGACAAGATATGAACCGAATCCGGCACACAGGGTGGCAGTATAGGCGATAACTACCGTGGCAAGGAGCATTTTGCCCGCTTTTTTGCCCACCTCGGCAATGGCGGCTGCCACGAAGCCGAGTATGATGAGCGGTATCACAAAGCCGAGAAGCTGCGAGAAGATTGCGTTGAAGGTCTCGAAGATTCTCACTGTCCACAGAGGGAAGATATAGGCGGCGCCAATGCCCAGACACATCGCCAGGATGATGCGCGCTAAAAGATGGCGGCTCAGAAGCGTTAGCCTCTGCCAAAAGCCCGTTTTGGCCGGAAGGTTGTTGTCGGTTGTCATTAACAATGAAACGTTATGGAAGCTCTATTATTTCTTTAGCCTCATTTTGTTAACATCTTTTTTATTCGCTCTACATCAGCCCGGCGGTTGGCCGGAATCAGTTTCAGCCTTTCATACTCCGCGAAATCTTCTAAAAATGAGTCCTTGTACTGCTTTTTGTATTTCCGGTAGATTTTTTCCGCTTCATCCATCCTTCCCTGCAGCAGCAACGAGGCTGCCAGATTGGTGTAAGTAACATCAAGCGAGGGATTTATGGCAAGTGCTTCCAGGGCATATTTCTCGCCCTCTTTAAACCTGCCGGTGAGATTGGAGATAAACGACTGACCCATGAGGCGCTGTGCATACGTTTCCTTCCATAACGCCGGATTCTCAGCGTAGAGGCTTTCCAACTGAGGAAGCAGCTTTGCATATAACTTGTAGGCCGCTTTATAGTCTTTGAGCCTGGGATAAACCATGCTAAGGCCGAGGTTCGCACTGAATATGCTGAAGGAATATTCGCCGGGTTGCTCATGGTTTAGCAGCTCGAAAATGTTCAGTGCCTCTTTGTACAGTTCTCCGCTCTCCAGGTACTTCCCGGAGTTATAATACACCGTTGCGAGCTGCCATTTGGCATTGGCAAGTTTTTTTCTGAAATCCTCGGGATTGCCGACTTCCGCTTTTTCATAGATGCCTATACCGGCTTTGAACATCGCTTCACTGTCGGCGAATCGCTGCGCGTCGTAATATAAGTTCGCGAGCTGCAGATAAGCCTCTGCCAATCCGCCTTCGTAGGCATAGGAATCTATTTTGCTGAGCCTCTTTCTAATTTCTATAACATCCTTATACAGCGCCTCACTTTCTGCCCAACGGTGCATCTTGCTGTATAAAGAAGCCAAATCTTGCTCTATGTCAGCTAACAAGGGCTCCATAGCCTTGCGATTGTCTTTTGCGAGTTCTTTGGCTATATTCAGAGTCTCGTTAAAGGTGGTGTCGGCTTCGGCATATCTCTCGGTCTTGGTGTATAAGAGTCCGAGGTTTGTCAGCGTCTTTGCCAAATCAGCAGTAAAAGCTGACGGATGCTCCTTTGCAAGCCGATTCCTTATCTGCAGCGACGCCTTCAGCATTTCCTCCGCTTCCTTATATCGCTGAGTCTTTTGATATAAGTTGCCAAGATTCATTTCGATGTTGGCAAGATGGGGCAGATATGCCGCTTCATTTTTCTCCGTCCATCCTTCACAGATTGCAAGAGCTGATTTGTAAAGAGCTTCGCTTTGCTCCGGCTTTTGAAGTTTTCTGTAACAGGAGGCAAGGTCATTTTGAGCAAGCGCAACATACAGCTCAAAGGTCTCTGCATCTTCTTCGGCAAGCTGTTTGTAGATTTCAAGAGCATCCGTATAAACGGTCTCAGCCTGAGAATAAAGGTGATGCTTCATATACAAGTCGCCGAGATACTTTTTGTTGTCGGCCACATAGCGCTTGAATGCCTTCGGTTCAATTTGAGCCAAATCCTCAAAAGTGTCGATGGCATCTTTATACAGGGCTTCACTGTCGGCATAACGCATGGTCGTGGCATACAAGAGGCCAAGTTGCGAAATGGTGTGCGAAGAGTAAACCACATAAATGTATGGATTGCTGTCGCGAAACCGTCTATACAGGTCTAAAGCTGCTTTTAATAACTCTTCGCTCTCGCCATAACGTTGCGTAAGGATGTACATGGTGCCTAGATTGTTTTTAATCAGAGCAAGCTGAAGAATATCATCGTCATTTTGCGCATTGGCAAGCATCTTTTCACATTTGAGGAGATAAGTCTCAGCCTCGGCATATTTATGCTGATTGCAGCAATATTCGGCATAATCAAGCATATCCTCTGTCTCGCCCGATGCATCTGCCAACTTTTTCAGCAACTCACCGGCCTTCTCCCAGTCATTGTCGAGCTTATAGCACGAAATTTCAGCCTTTATGCTCTTCTTAAAGGTTGCCATATCCTGCCTCGCGAGCCTCTCGGCCGAGTCGGCCATTAAGCGCAATTGTCCCGCTTTCTCTTTCGTTCGCTTGGCATCGGCGAATTTCTGCATATATTCTCCCTGCTTAAACAGACTCAGGGCTTCATCGAGGCGTCCAAGGCTGAAGAGCTCGAGCGCCTTCTGCGCAAGAGTATCCACCTCGCTCTCATCTATGCGGGCAAAGACATCGGCATACCGGTCAATCTGTTTCAGAGCATTCTGATATTCAGTTTCCAGCGAGTCTATCTTACTGTAATAGACATCGAGCTCCAGCTTCTGACTTTTATTGACTGCCTCCAGTTGGCGTAGCTTTTTGTCAAACCTTTCTTTAGCCCGTCGCTCGCCAATCTGAATGAGGTTTTGCTTTTGCCGCTGAAACTCCACGGCATCACAGAGTATAAGTCGCAAAGGCTCCTTGCGCACGCTCCATTCGTCCACAGTCTGCTGATTGAAAACAATCATACCCTGTTTGGTGATACGTACATTGCCAATATGAGCCCCCATGCCAAGGTTGTTGAGCGTAAGGGTAAAGGCACCGTTGGCATTGCTCACAACGCCGTTGGCACTCGCCGCCGGTTTTATGTAAACATTGCCCAAGGGGATGCGCTGGTTTTTGCCGTTGTAGCGATATGCCATGCCTTTCTGCAGAGTCTGGCCGTTGAGGGCAAAGGCTGTGATTAGAAAAGCAAACAGTGATAAAGCAGACCTGGAAATGATTTTCATAATGAGCCTAATGAGTATGCGACGGAGAGGGATGGTTTACTCTCACACCCCTCTCCGTAAGAATTTTTTGTGTCAGAATAAGAGCTTGGCTGTGGCATCTCCGCACACAGCAATGTAAAGACCGCGTGCCGGCACGGTAACAGCGGCACCGGCAGGAGCCTGAAGAACCATCCGTCCGTCGGGCGCATAGAGGGTTACCAGACGTGTGGCAGGAGCGCCTTCCACTCGCAAGGTCATGCCGTCAGTAACGAAACGAACCTCATTGTCGGCTTCAACGCCTGAAACGCTGTTGAAACCGCAGCGGCTGTGGGCGGTGAAGAACACATATCCGAAAGTGGGTGAGGTCTCGTCGTAGGTCTCATCTTCCGAAATGGAGGTGAGGGTGATGTCGGTGAGCGAGCCATCCCAGGCTTTCAGCTTTGCAGGGGTGTTTTCGTCGAACGAATAGTAGCGCAGCGACGGGAAGCATACCGCTGTGGAGTAACCGGGCTGGTTGTCGTGGCCGTGGGCTTCCACTATGTTGGCATACTGATGCGAGGCGTCGTCGTTGACAACATTGTAATTCCAAACCTGCGGATTGTAGTCTATGTGCCATACTAACATACCCCACGAAGGCAGGTAGTTGTCCCAGTCGCCCATATCCTGCTGACGGTTCTCAAGAGTGAAATACTCGTTGGATTTGGCCGTGGGGATGACGAATGCCGTGTTGGTGGTCAGCAACGTGGCAGGCAGGGTGTAATCGCCCGATTTTTCAAGAATTGTGGGCTTCAGCCAGCCAAGGGCGCTGCGTTCCCATGCCGATAGGGTAGGAGGAGTCTTGGAATTGTTCTGATACGAGCCGGAAGCCATCAGCGCCCATATGCCGGGATGGTTGGTGGCATTGTAGCCGGTGGAATAGAGGTCAGGCAGTCCGAGCACATGGCCGAATTCATGGCAGAAAGTACCAATGGCATCCAATCCGCTCGACGTAAGCTCGTTGCCGCAGGCGTACGACGACAGTTTGACACCGTCGTATGTGGGCGACATATCAACCGGAATACTCCACGAGTGAGGCCAGATGGTGTTTGTGCCGCCGCCGCTGGCCTCGCCGCGTCCTGCATAAATTACGTAGACATTGTCGATGAAGCCGTCGTGGTTGTTGTCGTAGTCGCTGAAATTAACCTGGCCGATAATATTGTTGCAGGCATGAATTACCATTTCGCGCGGACGGGCGTCGCTGCCGCCTGCCGACGATGTGTTTGCGCCGTAATAAGCCTGCGTGTTGGGCAGGGTGATGGGGCCGATAACATCAAACTGAGGGGTGAACTGGCCCTTTGAAGCATCGTAGTAGAAATCCACTACAGAGCCGGTGAACCCGCGCTCTTTGTAGTTGCGCTGGGTGATTTGTGCCCGCAGAGTGTTCGGCGCTTCCTGCGACGAGAATTTCACGTCGGTGTATTGCACAAGCAGCACAAGCACCTTGGGTGAGCCGATGGTCGGGAAATCGCTGCCGGGGAAAAGACCTGGCAGACGCGACGAGGGATAGCTCATGCCGTTGTCGTCTGACTCCATGCGCGGCAGGTTGATGGCATTGGCCGATTTATCCACATAAGGATGCATGGGCGCGGCCTTTTTGATGATTTGCTGCATCTTTTGCATCATGGCGGCCTGCTGCGGCGTGTTGGACATACGTTTGTTATTGTCGCCGGTATATAGTTCGCCGCCAACGAATTCGCCGTCAGCGTCGAGTTCGGCATAACGGAACGCGCCGTCGGTGCCCTCAAGGAGCATCACGCCGCTCTCTGTGGTGTAATAATGGCCGCGTTCGTCGCCATACAGACGCACGCGTATCTGTGTGCCGTCAGGCTGCGTCATGGTCAGGACGCCCGGATAGGCCGGCACAGCCTGTGAGTGATTTAAACCGCCTAAAAGCAAGGCAGTTAAGGTAATCGCTTTGAGTAGTCGTTTCATTTTATGCAGGTAAGTGTTGTTTCTCCGCAAAGTTAATAATTTTTTGGCAAGAGCCAAAATCATTTCCCTCTCACATCACTATACAGCTCAGGGTGTGCCGGAATTGCTCACGACACACCCTGAAGAAATGTGGATTTTAGTCCCTCAAATTTCAGTCCTCAAAAAGGTCTTGGTTATTGTCAGAGGGTCTTATTTCGTTGGCTGAGAGTCGTTGTCGGTTTTTGAATCTATTGATTCAAGTACCGAATTTTCGGCCTCTTGGGCAGCTTTGACTGCGGCGTCGGCAGCCTCTTTGGCATATTCGGCATCCTGAGCGGCTCTGTCGGCTTCTTTGTCGGCAAGCTCGGCAGCCTTTGCCATGGCCTCTACCGAGGCTTTGGGCGACAGCAGTGCCTCTATATCGCCGTTGATGGCGTCGGTAACCTCCTGCTCGGTAGGCTGATAGCCGGGCGCCCATTTCGACACCTGACTCGGATGGCGACCCTCAATCTGCCAGTTGAACGGATAGAACGATGAGCCTTTGTCGCGCCACCAAGGTTTGCGGTTGGCATAGATGATGAACGGCACGCAGCAGAATACCAATGAGCCCAACAGGATGATGAGTACATAAATCACGGGCGAGCCGGTGTTTATCTGGCTCGGCGGCACAAAGCTCAGCACCATGGCCAGGAGGGCGCCGGCAATACCTAAAATCACGGTAAACCATTTGCCGAAATTGCCGAAGGGAACGCGGAATCCGCGTTTGGCGCCCGGTTCAGTGCGGCGCAGACGGATGAAGGCGCAGTAGATGATGATGACCATTACAAGGTAAATCACCGTGGACATCTGGCCTAAAACCTGATATGCGCTCTCAACCGACGGCAAGACTATAAGTGCCAGCGAGAGGATGCTTACGAAGATGCCCTGTACAATGAGGATGGGTTTCTGAATGCCGTTTTTGTTGCACTTCTGCAGACCTCGCGGAAGGAAACCTGCGCGGCCAACAGCAAGCAGACCCGTTGAAGGTGCCACTATGACCACGGATACCTGTCCTATGGCGCCGAAGGTGAGCAAAAGAGCCAGCACATTGCCTAACCATTCGCAATGGATGTGGGCAAACAAATCATGATAGGCCACAAGCAGCGACGAAAGGATGTTGATGTCTTTGCCGGGAATGACAAAGCCTATAGACAGGGTGCCGAAGATGAAAATGGCAAGGATGATGACTATAGCTATCAGCACTGACTTTGGATAGTCGCGTGCCGGATTTTTCATCTGCTGCACATGCACAGCCTGCATCTCTATGCCGGCGAAGAAAAGGAAAATACTTGCCGCTAACACTATGGTGCCGAACTGTGAGAAATCGGGCCAGAACGGATGTTCGGGTGAAATGGGGGTGATTTGGTTGGCACCGTCGGTGAGCAGATACACAATACCCATGATAATGAGTACTGCCGACGGTATTATAGTGCCGCTCAAGCCGCCTACCAATGAAAGCTTATTGGCAGATTTCATGCCTCGGAAGGCATTGAAAGTGGCAAACCAGTAAATGGCAAGAACGGCAACAAGGGTATAGATAACGTTTTTCGACAGCGCGGCGTCAAAGCTCTCCGGCCAGAAAATGTAGGCCAGACACACCGACGAGAACATCAGCACGGCCGGGAACCAGATTACCACCATTTGCCATTCCAGATACATGGCTGTCCAGCCAATCTTGGGTCCGAAAGCCTCGGCAACCCAGCGGAACAGACCGCCCGATTTGGTATATGTGGAAGCCAGTTCGGCACAGACAAGCGAGAAGGGCAGCAGGAAAATCAGTGCCGCCAGTACATAATAGAAAATCGACGTATAGCCGTATTCAGCCTGCGAAGCCAATCCGCGCATGGAGACGATGTTGGTGACAATCATAATTGCCATGGCCCACATGCTCAGCGTTGCAACTTTTTTAGTCTTTGACGAAGCTCCTGCCGCGGCTGTTGTAGAATTAGAAGCCATAGATTCAAGTATTATAAAACGCCGGGTATTACTTTATTTTTTTCGATAAGGGCAGAAAAATTCCGGAGGCAGACAAGGCGCGCAGCGTTTGTCCGCCTCCGGATGTCTGTTGAGTGTCTATTCAGGGTTAATTCAGATAGTTGACGTTATCTTTATTCACCTGCCGGGAAAGCCTGGGCAATGCGCGTGCCGACTTTGTAGTGAACACCGGGCTGAGCTGTGATGCTCACGTTGGAGTCGCGCTCGAAGAGCACTACGATGTCGGAGCCGCCAAACTGGAAGTAGCTGATTTCCTCGCCTTTGCGCAGGAATTTGCCCTCTTCGGCAGTAACGATGATGGAACTTACCTGAGCCATGCCCATGGGCAGAACGGCAACTTTGCCAATCTTTGACTGGATAACTACCAGGCCGCGCATCTGCAGGAACTGATAACCGGCTTCGTCAAGAGCCTCGAGTTTGCGGCGTACGATGTGGGTGCGGCCTTTGGGGTCATTCTCAATGGGTTCGGCAGCCACGCCAAGATATACAACACCCTGAACAAGGCGTGCTTCAAGCACTTTGCCGCCTACGGGAGCATGCTCGCGGTGATAGTCGGTGGTGTTGAGGAACTGGTGGATGAAGATGCCGCCGTCGAAGCAGTCTTTGTAAGGCGAGCCTTCCAGGAGCTCTTCGATGCTCCATTCCAGACCTTTGATGTTGACCTTGCTCTCGGCATTGATTTCCCACTGACCGTCGTTGGTGGAGTCGGCCGGAGAAGTGATTACATGGTCATCGTTGATGGCTGCAACGGGACGGTAGCCGGGTTTGGTGTAACGGGCAAAGAACTGGTTGAAAGTCTTCCATCCACCCATCGGCATGTCGTAGTCGCCCATGTTGTAGCGCGGTGAGTTGTAGTAGCTCTTCACGGCTTCCTCGTCGATTGAACCGGGTTCGTCCATCCAGGCGCCAAAGGCGATGACGTAGCGGCGCATCCAGTCAGACAGCGGAGTCAGCGGCGGCATTACATTGCCTTTGAGCTGTGAGGGGATGATGGGAGTCTGGAGTTCTTTGACCGGGCTCTGGTCAAGGAGATAGTAGAACGTGGTTACGCAGTTGTAGACTGCGGTGCCCTCAGGATTCTCTACGGGTATCCATTTCAGACTGTTGTCCAGCCACTCGTAGTAGTCTTCCATCGTTTTGATGTTCTCATACTCGATGGTATTGGCGTCATGGCAGGCTTTCAGAGCCTGTTCAAATTTGCTTTGCCAGTTGTTTTTAGCTATCAGACTGATGAGCTCCTCAACGATGGGAGCATGCTTGGTAGTTGCCATTGTGTTTTTATTAGTATTAATTGTAGCTTGTTTTCGATTTCATTTTAAAAACGCCGGAGCAGATTATATGGTTCACGAAAACTATTACATTGATACATTGTTATAAAAAAGTAACATTGAAAAATCAGGTTACAGGAGGCGCAAAGACCTCGGGGCTGAAAAAAATTCAGAAACCGACGTCAAGATTCAAAAAAAAGTAGTAATTTTGCGCTCTGAAAAAAAGATTATAGAAGGTAAAACTCTTAAAGACACACATCAAATGAAGATTGAAAAAATCGTAGGTCGCGAAATACTTGATTCGCGAGGCAATCCGACCGTAGAAGTAGACGTAACACTGGAATCGGGCGCTTTTGGCCGTGCAGCAGTTCCGTCGGGAGCTTCCACAGGCGTCAACGAAGCCCTTGAGCTTCGCGACGGCGACAAGAACCGCTATGAGGGCAAAGGCGTGAAGAAAGCCGTTGCCAACGTCAACGGACCCATAGCAGAGGCTCTGAAGGGCATGAACGCCCTCGACCAGATTGCCATTGACCGCACTATGTGTGAGCTGGACGGCACAGACACCAAATCGAAACTCGGCGCAAACGCCATCTTGGGTGTCAGCCTCGCTGTGGCTAAAGCCGCTGCCGATTATCTCGACCTTCCCCTGTATAAATATATAGGCGGCACGAACAGCTACGTTCTTCCCGTGCCGATGATGAACATCATCAATGGCGGCGCTCACTCCGACGCTCCCATCTGTTTCCAGGAGTTCATGATTCGTCCGGTTGGCGCATGCTGCTTCCCGGAGGCTATACGCTGGGGTACGGAGGTGTTCCACTCCCTCAAGAAAGTGCTTAAACAGCGCGGTCTGAGCACCGGCGTTGGCGACGAAGGCGGCTTCGCTCCCTCGCTGAAGAGCACTGACGACGCCCTCTCGGCTATCATCGACGCTATCGTGGCTGCCGGCTACGAACCCGGAAAACAAATCACCATCGGCCTGGACTGCGCTGCAAGCGAGTTCTTCAAAGACGGCAAATACGACTACACCTGGAAACAGCCCGACGGCAAGATTCTCACTCCCAAAGAGCAGGTTGACTACCTCGAGGAGCTGGTGAACAAATATCCCATCGACTCTATTGAAGACGGTATGGCCGAAAACGACTGGGAAGGCTGGCGTCTGCTCACCGAGCGTCTCGGAAGCCGTATCCAGCTCGTGGGCGACGACCTGTTCGTTACCAACGTTAAATATCTGCATCGCGGCATAGAAGAGGGTTGCGCCAACTCCATCCTGGTGAAGGTTAATCAGATTGGCACCCTCACCGAGACTCTGAAAGCCGTTGAGATGGCTCAGCGCAACGGTTATACTGCCGTTATCAGCCACCGTTCGGGCGAGACCGAAGACAGCACAATCGCCGACATCGCCGTTGCCACCAACTCCGGCCAGATCAAGACCGGCAGCGCTTCGCGTTCCGACCGTATGGCCAAATACAACCAGTTGCTCCGCATCAGCGAGCAGCTTGGCGCCGATGCCCAGTATGGCTATCCCCTGATTCGCAGGAAATAAGCCTTTATAGCTCAATTTACGGTTTAATGGCTGTGTCCGATTAAAAAAGGCGCAGCCATTTTTCTTGCGAAAAGCGCCCTCGTCAGCGGCTTCGTGTTAACATTTTTTTATAGTTGTAAGGCCTTAAACCTTAAGCCCTTTTCTGTGTCTTAGAAGAGGAAATAAACTGTAAAAATGAGGAGGGGCAGCATCCAGGTTCGTTCTGCCCGACTCAGAAAACACACCCCGATAATAACGAATGAATATCAAGAGAAAATTAGCTGCTGCAAGCCTTGCAGCGCTGTTATGCGCAGGCAGTGTCTTTGCCGATGCCAATCTCCGAGGCAAGGTGGTGAGCAAAACCGGCGAGCCGATGGACTTTGTGTCTGTGCAACTTGCCGATTCCACCGGCAAACGTCTGCCTATCGGCACTTCTACAGGTACTGACGGCACCTTCGAGCTGAAAAATATTCCTTCAGGCAAATATATCGTCATGGTGTCGTTTGAAGGCACCGTGCCCCAGGAACGCGACGTGCTGATAGCAGACACCGATATTGATATGCCCGAGGTTACCCTTACCGAAGACTCCAAGATGCTGGAAGAGGTGGTGGTTACGGGCGTACGCGGCCAGATGCGCTTTGACCTTGACCGGCGTGTCTTCAACGTCGACGCTTCGGTATTGTCGGCAGGTCAGTCGGCAAGTGAGTTGCTCGAGGCCATTCCCTCGGTTGAGGTGGACCAGGACGGCGAGGTGAGCCTCCGTGGCAACTCGTCGGTTACCGTTTGGATAAACGGTAAAGAGTCAGGTCTCACCGCCGATAACCGCGCACAGATTCTTGAACAGATACCCGGCGAGAGCATTGAGCGCATAGAGGTCATCACCAATCCGTCGGCCAAATATTCGCCCGAAGGCACCGCCGGCATCATCAATATAGTGTTGAAGCAGGATCGTCGCGGTGGATACTTCGGCAGTGCCGAGATAGGTGCCAACACCCGTGGCGGCGGCAATGCCTCGTTCAACATCAACTATTCCGACTCCAAATGGGACCTTTATGGCGGCGTCGGCTTCCGCATGAGGCATAATAAAGGTGGCTCGTGGAGCGACCGCGTGTATGACGAGCGTAACGAAGCCGGTGAGAATTATTTCCTGCGCAGCGACGGCGTTTCGCACAATCACGGCAACAACCTCTTTGTGCGTCTGGGCGCCACATATCATTTCTCACCCAAAGATGAAATCTCATTGAGCGGCTTTGGCATGTTCGGCCATCGCTGGAGCAATACCACAATCGACTATACCTCCAACCTGGCAAATCACTGGCTCGAGAATGTCAACAAAAACCGCTCTAACAGCAATAACCACGGCGCTCACGGTGAGTTGGGCTGGCTGCATAAGTTTGGCGAAGACCACACTCTGCAGGCTACCATCGGTTATAACAACTGGGGAGGGCCGAACAACAACGTTTACCGTCAGCATCAGGAATATGCCGACGCTGAGGGTACAGAGGATGTCTATCAGGCTCAGAAGCAGGAGATAAAAACATCAAGCATAGAGGCCAAACTCGATTACAGCTATCGCATCAACGATTATCTGAAAGTTGAAGCCGGCTACAACGGCACATACAGCCACGAAAACACTCCCGTAACCACCTGGGGCGCCCCTGAGCATGACGCTTCAACGGTGCTGAAAGACCTCTACAACCGATTCATTTACGACAACAACATCACGGCCTTCTATGCCACTTTGGGCGGCCGCGCAGGTAAATTCTCCTATTCGGGAGGCCTGAGGGCTGAGGCCTGGCAGATACGTACTCAGTCGCTGAGCTATGGCGAATCGCGCGACGATGTGCCACGCTTCCGCAAGAACAACTTCGCCCTCTTCCCCAGCATCTTCCTGAGCTATTCGCTTCCGCAGGACAACGAGGTGCAGATTAACTACACGCGCCGTATCCGCCGTCCGTGGGGCGGTCAGCTCAACTCTTTCCAGGAAATCAGCAACCCCACCGACATACGTTACGGTAACCCGGAACTGCAGCCGGAATACAGCAACGCCTTCGAACTCAACTACATAAAGAGCTGGGATAACCACATGATTTCGCTCAGCGGATATCTACGCACTTCCGACGATATTATGACTCACTTGAGCTATATCACCGCCGACAATGTGATGTACACCACCTGGGATAATGTTTCAGAGCGTCTCAACTCAGGCGCCGAGTTGGTGGTGAAGAATCAGCTCTTCAACCGTGTGCTCGACATTACCACCACAGCCAATGTCTATCAGAGCCATCTTAAGGCCTGGCAGAGGGATATAGTGCGCGACGGCAAGACTTACTCGCTGAGCGGAGACAAACAGAACAGTTTTGCATGGGATATCCGTTCGATGATTTCCGTGCGCCTGCCGTGGAACATGAGCATTCAGGCCACCGGCCGCTATAACTCGCGCATGACTGAGGCTCAGGGCTCGCGCGAACCCTCATGGACCGTGGATTTAGGTCTGCGCAAGAACCTCGGCAACTGGTCCTTCTCCGTCAACTGCCGCGACCTGTTCGACTCGCGCAAGATGCACCACTTCACCACCGGCGAAGGCTATACTCAGGACAGCAAACGCTGGCGTGGCGGACGCACCGTGCGCTTCACGGTGAAATACTCCTTCGGCAATATGAAGGCCAAGAAGGGCGACCGACGCAACGATGGCGAAATTCAGGATGGCTCAGGCTACGGTAGCGAAGATATGTAATCTTTCATACTATGAGGTGAGGCCTTAAGACTCCATTCCACAAAAAATGTTAACGCCGGGGTCGCAGGGCTGAGGTGATTTTTGCAAGTTGAGGAGGGCGCATAGCGAGCTATGTAACCGACGAAACTTGGCAAAAAGCGCCCAACCCTGCGAGACCAGAGTAACTTCAGTCTTGTGTTTTGGGGCCATAATTAAAATTTATTTTGAGGTCTGGTTAAGCTCTCTTTTGATGGAATTGTTAAAAATTCTGTTCTTTGCAGAGCCTTATGCATATTAGTTTTCATTTCCCCGGCATTAACATTTTTTGTTGAATGGGGCCTAAGTCTTGTCTCCGTACACCGATAAATGAAGTTTCATAAAGCGCTGAGGAAGCGGCTTTATGAAACTTTTTTGCAGTATTGAGTCTAATTAGAAGACACAACGGGGGAGCGATTCTCCAAGTTGAATTTTTTGAAAAAGAATCCGAAATATTTCAATAATAATTTGGGCCTCCGGGCTGTTGAAGAATAAAGCCCAAAGCAGATGAAATATAAATTTCTTTCCATCCTCTCTCTTATAGCCGCGTTGTTGTGCGGCACTCAGGTCAAGGCGCAGCAGGTGCCTCCCACAACTTCCGATTCCGTGGCGACCGTGTTCTTTATCAAGAACATTACGCCCGAGAATCTTGTGAAAATCTATGATGCTCTCGACCGTAGAGCCAAAGGCAAGGTATGCGTGAAAATCTCCACCGGCGAAAAAGGAAATCCCAACTACCTCAAACCTGCGCTGATTGGCGACCTGGTAAAAGGTCTGCATGCCACCATTGTGGAGTGCAACACGGCTTATCCCGGAGCAAGGGAGTTTGATACTGAACACCGTCAGGTCATCATCGACCACGGTTTCTCCTCCATTGCTCCTGTGGTGATTCTCGATTCAACCGGCGAAACGGCGCTCCCCGTTCTTCATGGCAATAGAATCAAGCAGGCGTATGTGGGCAAAGACTGGCTCAATTATGACTTTACCATCGTGCTGAGCCATTTCAAGGGGCACGCCATGGCCGGTTTCGGCGGCGCGCTGAAGAATATGGGCATTGGCCTGCAGTGCCGCAACGGCAAGGCTTGGGTGCATAGCGCCGCAAACTCCACCAATCCGGAAGATCTGTGGAAAAAAGGTTATAAGTGGCCGGCTCAGGAAGACTGGCTCGAGGTGATGACAGAGGCTGCTGGAGCCGTTATGGATCACGCCGGCAATAATATCCTCTATATCAACGTGGCCAATAACATCAGCGTTGACTGTGATTGCTCCTCGCATCCGTCGCCGGCACAGATTTCCGACATCGGCATCTTTGCCAGTCTTGATCCCGTGGCTTTGGACAGAGCCTGCATCGACGCGGTCAATAACTCTCCGGAACACGGTAAGGTGCATATGCAGGAACGCATAGCTTCGCGCAAAGGCACCCACACACTCGATTATGCCGAGCAGATTGGCCTTGGAACTCAGAAATATGTGCTGATAGTCATTGAATAAATCTTGCTGACAAGAATCGGTAGATAATTTTCGGGCAATGTAGCTTTAAAGACAACATATAAGCAAAAAAAAGAACAAGTTTCTAGCCTGATATATTGTCGAAAATAAACAGATCGAGTAATTTCAAGAGGAATTTGAAAATTACTCGATCTGTTTTGTATTTATGTCTGTTTTGCTTTTTATGGATGCATTGTGCCGTGTTTAGGGCCTTTATTGCGGCACGGCTATCTTCTGTCGGCTTTGTGTGCCGTCTGTGTAGGTGATGACGCGGATGTTGATTTTGCCGCGTTCCGGCTCTGCCAAAACCTGTCCGTCAAGCGAATACCAACGCACAGCTTTTATTTCTCTGTCGGCTGTTATGCTGCTGGTATTAAGAGCCAAAACATGAGTAAACTGTTTCCAAATCGGATGATGCATATATGCCTCCATAGCCTCTTCCGGAATGACAAGCCATGTAATGTCTTTCCAGTCGAGAATCTCGGGGTATTTCACCTTGAAATCAGGCGGAGTTGTTCCTAAACATCTCAGGAATTTAGGAGTAGCGGAGATTCTGAGCATTTCTTCCGGAACAGTAGTGATTTGTGGACCAAGAACTATGGTATCTACCGCACCAATGCTGAACATTCTGGTCGCGTCTCCTTTAACCTGGAGTTTACGATAGATTTCCAAATTTTTTACTTTGCCAAGACTGAGGGGAACAGCAAAGCTCAACGGCTCTTCACCTTCTGCTATGATGTAGTTGCTATTTACATTAGTTATAGTACAGGTGTCGAGCTCCTTGATATTGCTCGGAATAACAGCTGCGTACCCGTTACTGTTGAGTTTGCAAGTCGCATGGCCACCTATTTTTATCAATGTCTTAGGCAGATCCTCCAATGGAGGAAAGTTCTTAATGCCGCGAGTTGTTGTAATGACCTGAAGGTTTTCTGGCCAACGCGAGATTACCGGATACATTAAGGGTAGAGGGAATTGTGCAAAATTGGCATATCCTTCAAACACTGTCATTTTTCGAGGCAACTCAATAGAATCCACCGGGAGATCGTAGTAACGCAGATCATAGCCGGAGTCAGCCGCAAATTTGAGTTTTTTGGGGTTTCTGCCCCATTTCATCCATTCATCCAAAGCAAGCGGAAATTTTAAAAGTTGCCACTGTTCACCAAATGTTTTATTTCTACAAGTATCAGAAGCGGGAATCGTAATACTGTTGATGTAAGACAATCCCAATAGACTAACGCCCATTTTAGAACCTTCGGGATACACAATGTCTATGACCGGCTCTCCATTCAGATAGAGTCTCCACATTGGATATTGTGGTTTATAGCTATGATCGAGAAAACGTATGTCATCATAGACGTTATAGGGTGTTTGATCAGTGAAGTCTGAATTAAAGAACGAATTCAGATCAGTTACATTAATATTAGTTACCCCTAATATTTTATAACGTTTACCGGATTTAGAGCTTCCCCAATAATATCTCCTTGTAAAATTTTTGCAATCCGTCAAGGTAGGAGGCAGAGTAACCCAAGAGGCTGTATCCCCTAACCATGTGTTAGCTGCCATGTAAATTTTCCTCACAGTATATTTCACTCCGTCTACGGAGATATATCCGGGTATCACTGCCCGATTAGGGAAAGATACAACAGTGGCCTCGCGTGAGGGATCCCCTACTTTCGGAATGTCAAATACAATGCCGTTGTCAATGTATTCCCTCCCATTTATTTTGTAATCGTTTTCCGGAATAGGCAGCGGGGGGTCTGGAGTGATAGCATGAAGTTGATGCGAAGTGCCTATAAATACAAACGCCAAGACAGAAACAAATGACATCATGAAGCAAATTTGATGCAACCTTACTCTTCTACTGTATTCTCTTTTCATGATTTGAATTGTTTAATTTTGATGCAAATATAAGAATTTATTTTCAAAAGCCTTATTTGTAATGATTATATTAACATAGTTTAACTTTTGAGTTTTTATTTGCTATCACGAATTTAAACCGAACTTTTTATTCTATAAAATGTTTTAGTGATATAATCAAAATATAAAATGAATCAAAGCAAAAACACAATGAAGTCTGAAAACAACAATTCCGAAATTACTATCAATGTTCTCCCTGATAATCAAGCTATGGGAAAAACTTTGAATGCACTATTGGCTTATCTGCAATTCTATCGAATGACTCCTTCAAAGGCAGATATTGATTCAGGGTTAGATATTTCATCTAAAGTGGATTTTAGTAAGTGGGTAGAATATTAGAAAGATATTGAAGGCACAGAGATAAGCAGGAGTGGAGAGTACATTGTAAATCCTATAAGGATCAATCTTTCTGAAGGAGAGTATGTGATTGATGCCAATGTACGAGTATTTACGTTATCCGATTTTGCCATAATTGGCAAAGGTGCCAGCACAGTGATCAATTTTGAAAAATTCGGTATGCTATGGCGTAATTTGCATCAACATGATTTATATAAAAACGGCGTAAATTGTATAGCGCTTATAGCTTCTCCATGGGAGATTGAAAACATTTCGGGATATAATAGAGACAATTCTTTTGTGCTAAAGAATTTCTCAGTCCAAGTGTCTGGCGGGATATGGTTTCCATGTATTCCCTCTGACACCGATGAAGAGTCTGAACTTGGCGTATTGCTCTCTTTTGCTAATTTTCACAATGCAGAGGTAACGGGCGTCAGTGTGATTGCGAAGGACAACGGTGAGCTGACTCTTATGGATACTAATGAGTGCGACCATCAGAAGATTACCGACTGTTATTTTTATCTAAACAACTGGTTTGACCGCACTACCGGCACATGGAGTAAACAGAACCCCGAACAAGGTGCCAACCTGAATATAAGAGGCAATCACAAATCAGTACACATAGCTCGAAATACTTTTGTCAAGCATGGCAACGACGAGGCTCTGACTTTTTTAGAAGGATCCTCGAATGCTGACAATAAGTTCGTTCATGAAAACATCCGAGTAGTTCAGAATACATTCACATATCTTGATGCAGAAATAGAAGATGTTACTGAACCTGACAATCCGGCAGAGCCGGATGAGCCGGTTACGCCTGAGATTCCGACCGAGCCGGGGTCTCCGGATACCAAGAGTAATAGAACATCTG
>ERZ825384.800-NODE-800-length-39997-cov-3.615568_pt1 | contig 39997 bp, 40 predicted proteins | sample MGYA00519931_ERZ825384 | MGnify/ENA primary metagenome ERZ825384 (study PRJEB31778, sample SAMEA3449200) | human gut metagenome | biome: human gut; feature: human-associated habitat; material: faeces | place: United Kingdom | collected 2010/2012 ...
GTTTTGGCTTGATCTCAGGTAGACACTGTCTAGCGATGGCAGTGAAATCAATGCTTGCCAAGTAGATAACAAGCAAGGTGCAACGGCATTATTCATGCACTGTATCATCATTATTATCCATGATGAGGAAGTCAACGAGGGGCATCGCTTTTATCATCCAGCTATGTAAGCGAAACAGCAAGCGTTGCTTAGAAAAGAGCTTGTTACAGCTAACACGTTAATCAGCGGACAGCGTCTTTGAACTTTGCTTAGAGAGAAGATAGACAGTTGCATATAGCTGCTGTAGATTGAGGTGAATGGTATGGTGTTTCAGACAAAAATACCGGGGGCAGTCTTTTTTAAGACTGCCCCCGGATTGAATATTATTGCTTATTCGGCGGGGATGAAGGCGGGGATTTCGCCGGTGGACACAACGATACCGGATACATAACCGATGCCGCAGGCGTCCGCGTCAGCGTTGGAGCCCAGACGGTTGGTGCCGTGGATACCGCCGGTGACTTCGCCAGCCGCATACAGGCCGGGGATGACGTTGCCGTAGATGTCAACAACTTCAGTTCTGGTGTTGATCACCAGGCCGCCCATGGTGTGGTGGACGGAGGGGAACTGAGGCAGCGCATAGTAGGGGCCGTTTTCGATCTTAACCATGGTCTTGGCCATGACCTTGCCGAAGTCCGGATCCTTCATGCTGTCGATGTAGCTGTTGTGGGCGGCAACGGTGGCTTCCAGATTGGCAGCCTGCACGGCGGGATACTGACCCTTGATGGCGAAAGCGTTGATCTTGTCAGCCAGCTCAGCCAGGGTGTCAGCCTTCAGAACGCGGCCGCTGGCCACGCCTTCTTCGATTTCGTTATGATAGGCGAAGGGAGAAACCACGTCTTCGGTGAAGATGCAGTAGGTGGAGATGAAGCCAGAGTTGGCGGCAGCGTTGGCGCACACGTCGCGGCGGTCGCCTTCGTTGACGTAACGGTTTCCGTTGTAGTCAACATAGATGACGCCGTAGGACGGGCCGGTGAACGGCCACACCGCGTACTTATCCAGAACGCCGGTGTTCGGGTCCGCCCACGGATAACGCTGGATGTTGCTCATCTGGGTGGTGTTGGCGCCGATGGCCTGGGCCAGGTAGATGCCTTCGCCAGTGGAGGCAGCTTTGATGTTGGTGGTGGGCAGGTCAGCGTTCAGGTAGGGAACCTGGGTCTCGCGCATCTGAACGTTGGAGGAGAAGCCGCCGGTGGCAAGGATGACGCCCTTCTTGGCTTCGATGGTCTTGTAGCCGTCCGCGGTCGCAACGCGGATACCGACAACGCGGTTCGCCTCGTCGCGGGTGCGGTAGATTTCAACCATCTTGGTTTCCAGCTCGATGGTGGCGCTGGTCTTCTTGAGAATTTCCAGCTGCAGGTTCGTGATGTCGGAACCAACCTGGTTCTCGGTCACGTAGGTGCGGTAGCCATAGTGTCCACCGGGACGGGCCAGGGTGTCGCGGATGACCAGACCGTTGTCCAGCAGGATGTTGAAGTATTCGGGAGAAGCGTAAACCATCTCGCGAACCAGCTTGATGTTGCTCATCTGGTCGCCGCCGTTCATGGTGTCTTCGATGTGCTTTTCAGCGGTATCGGGCACCAGGTCGAACTTCTTCTGCAGCTCGGCAGCCACCTTGGAGGTGTAGGAAGCGTACTGGCCGCCGTTGATGGCGGAGTTGCCGCCGGTGGTGGAGAGCTTCTCAACCAGCACAACGGAGGAGCCGTTTTCCACAGCGCCGTAAGCAGCCGCCAGACCGGCGAAACCGCCGCCGACGACGACTACGTCGTAGGACTCATCCCAGGTCGCGGGAACTTCGAAGGAACCCATGACAGGGAAGTAATCGGGAGCAACCACGGGAGCGGACTCCACGGGCTTGGAGAAGGCGGCGATGTCAGCGCCAGCAGCTTCCAGCGCGGCGGTCACGGCCTTGACAACGCCCTCGGAGGAGCGGGTGGCGCCGGAAACGGCGTCAACGGCGATGGACTGAGCCGCAACGATGGCAGCGGGCAGCTTTTCCAGCGCGGGCCAGCCGGGAGCGGTCTCATTGTGAGAGGTAACCTTGATGGCTTCAATCGCGGTCGCGCTGACGGTGACTTCGACAGTCAGGCCATCGAACATACCGGTAGCAACGCCGGTGTAGGTGCCCGGGGTCATATCCGCCATGGCAGCGGAGGAGACCAGCATAACCAGGCAGAGCACGAGGGCGAAGAGCTTGAAGTTCTTCATGGGTGTTCTCCTTTCGTTTTCCTATTTTCATAGGAGCGGTCAAATTACGATAATATTATATCGAAAACTTTTCTGCCCGGCGAACGAAAAGCGGAAACGAACCATTCGAAAAACCGAAATAATACATTTTTAGAACAAGCTGGAAAGAGCATTCGCCCGACGCGGCGGCTCTTGTATTCCGCATCGCCATGTGATAGTATTAAATAGGAAAATATATCGAAAGCCTGCGGAGAAAATGATCATGAACAAGGCTGTGCAGAGCAGAAAGGTACGAGCGGGCGACGAGCAGGCCCTTGCCTATGTGCAAACCGAAAGCTGGAAGGCGGCCTTTAAGGAAATCGTTCCTGCCGATTTGCTTTCAAAATGCACGCAGCTTGAGCGCGCCACCGCCATGTATAAGCGCCTTTTAGCGGAACAGAAGGGAAACGGCTATATGCTGGAACTGGATAGAAAACCGCACTGCATTGCCTGGTGGGATGCAGCCAGGGACGCGGACATGGCGGGGTTTGCCGAGCTAATCTGCATTCATTCGCTGAAAGCCGGCTGGCATCAGGGCTACGGCAGCCTGATGATGCGGCAGATCCTTGCGGATGTGAAAAGCGCGGGCTATGCCAAAATCCTGCTTTGGGTGTTTGACAGCAATGTGCGCGCAATCAAATTTTACGAAACGCATGGATTTGTCGCCAGCGGGAGAAAGCAGTCTGCTTTAGGCGCTGTGGAAGAAATGTACATCAAAGAGCTATGAGATTTCTTGCCCATCCTGTCATCAACAAATCGTCTGTGCCGGCGTGCGCGGATTGGGACGTTATATTGTTCCCAAGCTGCTGCGGCGAAAAAGGCAAAAGGCGCGGCTTTTTTAGCCGCGCCTTTTCACTTATCAGTCTTTATTGCTCCGCATTCTGGTCTGCATTTTCCCGCATCAGGCTTTGGGCATAGATTGCGCTTTGCTGCACCATCGCACGCAGCGCGCCCTTGAGCAGCTTTTCTTCGGGCCAGATAATTGTTTCCCAAGCCCAGATGGGCTCCTCCGCCAGATCCAGGCGAACCAGCTTGCCCGCGGCCTCGTAGCGCGCCAGGGCGTACTGCGGCAGCAGCGTCACCGCTTCATTGTGGCTTACCATATCCAGCACCAGCTCCAGGCTGCCCAGGAGCGATACCTCCCTGGGATGAATCCCCTGGTTTTTCAGCCGGCGCATCAGCTCCACAAACAGGCAGCAGCTATCGTGGGGATAGACAATCCGCACCTTTTCAAGCTCCTGGCAGGTAAGCCCGGTGCGGTGCGCCAAGGGATGGTCGGGCGCTACCGCCAGATAAGCCGCTTCTTTATATAGGAACTTTTCCTTCAGGCCAGGCAGATGATCATGCCCGATGCAGTAATAAAAGGCCACGTCCACCAGCCCGTTCTTTACAAAAGAGGGCATGTTGGCGTTGGGGCCGGTCATCATATCGATGCGAACGGCGGGATTCTTTTGAGAAAAGGTTTCCAGCAGCGTGCGCATGCCGCTGCGGGTGTTGATTTCGCACCCGCCCACGGACAGCGTGCCGTCGATCACGGCGTCCTCCACCATGTCGGCCGTCATCTGCTCATACTGTTCCAGAATTTTCTTGGCGTGCGCCAAAAAGCGCTCGCCCTCCGGGGTCAGGGTAAGCAGCCGGCCTTCCTTGGCCAGAAGCGACACGCCCATTTCCTCTTCCAGCAGCTGCACATGCTTAAACAGGGTAGATGGGGAGTATTGCAGGCTGCGGGCCGCCTTTTGATAGTTCAGCGTTTGCGCAAGCTTGACAAACGTTGTCAAATGCTTGGTATCCACCCTTATCCCCTCCTTTGTTGCCTATGGCTAATCGGGGCTCCAATATCGATAAGATAAATATATATGATTGCCGCTCGAATTGCAAGGGATTCGCGCTATATTTTTGGAAAAATGTGTTTTGAAAAAAGCCTTGACGCGTCCATTTGCATCAAGTAAAATTGTTATGATAAAAACCACCATGGAGGCTATCCGCTGCGATGAAGAAACTATTTGCCCTGCTGCTGGCGCTGCTGATGATGATTTTGCCCGCGATGGCGGAACAGCAAAAGCTGACCCCTGCCGATGCGGGCCTGACCGCCGCTGGCTATGTGTATATTGCCACCAGCAATCGTTCCGGCTGGTATCCGCTGCCGGAGGAGGGCGCGGATCCCTATGAGGTGACCATTCAGCAGAATGATGCGGATGGCAACGCATGTGAAAATGTGGTATGCATCACCCCGGAGGGCGCGTATATGCTGCGCTCCAACTGCGACAACCAGGACTGCATTGACCAAGGTATTGTGACCTTGGCAAACAAGGATACGCGCATCCTGAGCAACTGGATCGTATGCCTGCCGCACCAGGTAATCGTTGAACTGCACACGGCTCAGGAAGTGTTGGATATGATGCTGGCTTCCATCACCTCGTCTGCCGCTGCGTCTGACAATACGGCTGAATAAGGAGGCCGTCCTTTGAGCAAGCGATCAAACCATGCCGGCGTATACAGCATCAGCCTGTGCGCGCTGCTGCTGTCCATGATGCTGATTGTCGGCTATGTGGAAAGTATGATCCCGCTGAACGTGGGAATTCCCGGCATTAAGCTGGGCATGAGCAACAGCGTGCTGATTTTTGCGGTGTACATGCTGGATATCCCTACGGCATTTATGCTGATGTCGCTCAAGGTGCTGCTCAGCGGCATCCTGTTTGCTGGCCCCACCACCATGATGTATGGTTTTGCCGGCGGCGTGCTGAGCCTTTTGTGCATGGCGCTGCTCAGCCGCATCAAAGGGCTGTCCATTCCGGTGGTCAGCATTGTGGGCGGCGTGATGCATAACGTGGGGCAGATCGGCATGTCCCTGCTGGTATTGCAGGTGCCGCCCATGAGCATGCTGGGCTATCTGGGCGTTCTGATGTGCGTGGGCGCCGTCTGCGGCTTGCTGACGGGCGTGTGCGCGAAGAGCGTGATGGCGCACCTGAAGCATCTTTCCTGGCCGGGCGCTGCCAAGCGTGGGCAGAGCAAGCCGGGCGTCTGGATTGCGGCGCTGGTGCTGCTGACTGCCATCGGCCTGGTATGCTGGAAAGCCGCCGCTCCGGCCGCGACCGAGCCGACCGACGTGACCATTGTATCGGATGTGCCCGCGCTGGAGGGGCTGCCGACGCTGCCCAGAGGAAATTGATATTCGCGACTGCCTGAATATAATAATGAAGGATATGTGATCAAACGACCGCGTATCCTTCATTTTTGTGTACAATTACAAAAAAACGGAGCAGATGTTTTCTGCGGGGTACCGCCATTATGGCAGCTCGAAATAGTCTGCATCCTGCCAGATTTGAAAATAGAGCGTTCGGGCGTCCTGCTCCAATCCTTGCCTATACTCCGCGCGAAAGCGTGCGTCAGGCTGCCCCAAATGCGATTGCAGCGCTTGCGCTGTGTCAACCATTCGCCGCTCATCCGCGGTGAGCATATAGGAAAGCCCCAACTGCAGCAGCACTTTAGAAAGATGCAGAATTTCTTCGTAATCCTCAAACCAGAAGGCTGCGTCGATGCCGTTTAGCAGTTCAAGCGCCACCATATCCTGAGCTTCAAGACCCATTAGTGGATAATCCTGCACAATTCGCTCAAGCTGCTGCTTGAACTGTCCATACAGAGCAGGGGACTGTGCCTTCAGCAGTACGCCGCACTGCACGCACTGCCACAGATAGCTGCTTTTCCGCACAAGATTCTCCTCGGCTTGATAGGCGACCCAGAAGCAATCCCGCGCAGCCGCGTCCTCTCGCTTTTGCAGATAGCATAGACCCATTTTGAAATGCGCCAGCGTTTCTTTGTAGCCGTGGAGCATGGCTTGCTCAAAATACGCCAGCGCTTCATTCGGCCTGCGCTGCAAATAGCAGGCGTTGCCAAGCGCGGCTTCGTTTTTCCAATGCGGAATGGTAGCAAGGTGCTGCGCCCTTTTCAGATAATATAGGATGGATGGCTGCTTTTTGATCGCCGCATATTTGCCGCCTCCAATGGGGATGTACAGCGCATTGTCGGATAGATAAACGGCATAGTTGTGCAGCGAATAATAGGAAGGCGCAAGATGCGCAGCCCGCCAGAACAACAGGCCGGACTGCTCAATTTTGCCGGCGTTAAAGGCGGCGACTGCCTGGACGGTGAGCTTTGTATTCATAACCCCGGACGGCTCCTTAGACATTTTGACAAAGCGCTTCCAGCTGCGTCTGCATCTGGTCGAGCGCCATGTCCGGGGAGCAGATGCCCGTAATCATGTTTCGCACGGCGATGCCGATGATGGTTTCCACCGTATGCTCGTTGATGCCCTTGGGCACCCGGCGCACAACGGACAGCGCCAGATTTTCGGGCACGATGGACAGCCAGGGATAAAGCGCCAGCAGCTCCTGGTTTTCGTAGATGGAGCGGCAGGGCGATATGCCGCCCAGCAGTGTGAAGGGCACGGCGATCTGCTCACTGCATGCCCAGCGGATGAACTCCAGCGCGGCTTCTGGGTTTTTGCTTGCCCTGGCTACGCCCAGAACGCCGCCGCCCATAAGCGGCGTTTTGCCCGGAACGGAGCAGAAGCCAATTTGCCCGGCAATTTTGGATTTGCGCAGATTCTTGATGCCGTAAACATGGTTAATGAACATATTGAGCATGGCAGAATCGCCGCGCGTGAAGCAATCCACACTGGCAGACCACAGGCTGTTGTTGCCGGAAATGTGGTAGGAGTGCGCGTGCATCTCGGCATAGCAGCGCAGCGCCTTTTGCCCAGCCTCGCTTTTCAGGCAGGGGCGGCCGTCGCTGTCAAAGAGCCTGCCGCCCATGGCGAAAAAGCAGGGCAAAAACTCGCCGCTGATGCAGTCGATGGAATTGGACGCGAGGGCCGCGCCATATTCAAGCGGCGACAGGGGATTAAGGGAGCGGTCGAAGAAGCGAAGCAGATTGCAGTACTGCTCGTAGTTTTCAGGAACGTCCAGCTGCGCATGGCAGCTTTCATAATAGAGACGGCGGATTTTGTTGCTGTCAAAGAGATCTTTGCGATAAAAGTGCAGCTGCACGTTGGGCGTGAAGGGGAAGGCATATACCTGCCGGTCCACCACCGAGAAGGGCTTGCGAACACCCTCAAGCATGGGCGACCAGATGGACTGCACGGTGTCGCTGGCCGGATCAAAGGGGCACAGCAGCTGGGGCGCAATGGAGGATAGCCAGGCTGCGTCCAGGCGCAGCACATCATAAAGCCCGGAGGCGCCCATCATGCAGGCGGTTTGATACATATCGGCATAGGGAAGGGCGGCCAGCGTAACCTCAATGCCCGTATGGCGGGAAAAATCGGGCAGCAGTTTTTGCAGGGCTCTCGCGTCCGGGCCGTCGATCATCAGCACGTTCAGCCGCGTGCCTTTGGGAATGTTGGCCGACCAGGCAAACTTTGCGGCAGGCTCCTTGGGCGGAATCAGGACGACGCCGGGCTTCTGCCTGCCCATGATCATATCGCAAGCCTGAAGCGCCATCGCTTTATAGTCCAGATAAATCCTTCGAATGGCGTCGGCGGGTTCAATCAGCGCGGCCGGGGCAAGCGAAACGATCAGCGGCGGCTCGTCGTGGCGGTAGGCGCATGCGTTGAGCAGCTTTTGCGCAAACGCGGGCGACGAGGTGAAGACAACGTCGGGCCTGGGATCAGCGCTGACACACGAAAACGCGGCGATATCTGCATTGGCCGAATCGGTATGGTAGCATTGGATGGGAATGGAGCTGTCCAATTCGTTTTTCAGCGCGTCGATCAGCTCGGATTCGTTTCTGTGCATGAGCAGGCCGGAGATCATGGCAAGATGCGCGGGGTGGCGATCGGCCAACAGCGCGGCGGCCTGGCGGGCAATGCGCTGGGTGTCAAAGCAGATCAGCGCGTCCGTCGGCTCGGTGGGGCGTACCAGGCACAGCAGCAGCGCCCCGCTCTTTTTCAGCAGCCGCCTTGCATCGCTGCCCTGGGATTGGCAGGTAACAAGAACGACAACGGATACCTTTCTGCCTGCCAGCTCGGATAAGGCGGCTTCCTCCTGATCGGGGATATCATTGGTCAAATAGAGGAAGGAATAGTAGCCGGCCTGCTGCATGTGGGCGGAAAGGGTAGAATACAGCGTTGCAAAGCAATCGTTTTGAAGATTGGGAAGAACGATGCCGATGGCGTGGTCGCAGGGCTGGCGCAGCCAGCGCGCGCGCTCATCCATGCTGTAGCCAAGCTGATGCGCAGCCTTTTCAACTTGCAGGATTTTTTGCATGCTGACGTTGCCGCGGCCGTTGAGCACATTGGATACGGTGCCGTGCGATACGCCGGCCAGCTGGGCGATATCCTTGATGGTTGCCATAAAACGTTCCTCCCGGAAGCCAGATTTGCAAACGGCGGTATGATCCTTCCTATTGATTATAACATGGCGCGGTCAAAGAATCAATTTGAATTTGATAAAAAAACAATAAAATTGGAAGGGTTCAAAATTAAAATGGATGTGTTACGGCAAAAAGAAGGCCAAATACAGCATAAAAATTTTTGACAAGCCTTGCTTTCCTATTGACACGATCCATAGATTGCTGTATCATGAACGCATAAAGGCGAACGCCTTATTCAGTATCATTTAAAGGAGGCAGTTTTCTATGAAGAAATTGCTGGCGATTCTGTTGGGCATTACGATGCTGCTTGGCATGGCTGTAACCGGCACCGCAGAAGCGGCGACTGGCGCCGACGTGAAGGGCACGGGCGTGCCGCTGACGGTTTACACCAACTCCGGCAACTCCGGCCGCAAGGAATGGCTGATCGAGCGCGCCAAGCAGGATGGCTTTGAGCTGGCTGTTCTGGAAGAGGGCGCGGGCGCTGTGCAGCAGCGTATCATCGGCGAAGCCGCCAACCCCATCGCGGACGTTGTGTACGGTCTGAACGCGATCATCTGGAACGATCTGATTTCCCGTGATCTGCTGGTATCCTATGACGCTCCCAGCTGGGCGGCCGAGGTTTCCGAGGGCCTGAACGATCCCAACGGTTACTACTACGCCATCGTGAAGCAGGCGATCGTCCTGGCTTATGATAAGAATCAGGTGAGCGAAGAGGACGCGCCCACGGACTGGACTGATCTGTGGACCAACGAAAAGTTCTTTGGCAAGTATGAAGCCTCCGGCAGGCTGACCGCTGGCACCACCCGCAACGTGATCGCCGGCATCCTGTCCCGCTACAGCGATCCCAACGGCGAGCTGGGCGTTTCCGATGAAGGCTGGGAAGCCATCGCCGCTTACTATCAGCATGGCGTGCCCAACGAAGAGGGCGTTGACTCCTACGCGCAGATTGCCAACCCCAACTCCCCCGTGCTGATGTGCCAGATGTGGTCCTCCGGCGTTATCCAGTACGATGAAATGTACGGCACCTCTACCGGCGTTGCCAAGCCCGAGGTTGGCATCCCCTACGCGGTTGAAGGCATCGGCATCATCAACGGCACCAAGAACATGGAAGAAGCGCTCCGCTTCGTTGAGTGGTTCGGCTCTGCCCAGATCCAGGGCGAATGGGCTGAGAAGTTTGGCACCATGCCCGCCAACGAAATCGCTGCGGAAAAGGCTGATCCCTTCCAGCGCGAGCTGTGCTCCATCCCCGCTCAGAACATCGACTGGGCGCTGGTTGCCAAGAACATTGACGCCTGGTGCGAAAAGATCACGCTGGAATACCTGCCGTAAGATAAAAGAACGGGTTATTCCTGGGGCAAGGGCTTGCTATGCCCTTGCCCCGTTTTACATTTGAGACGATAAGTGGGGAAGATCGCTATGATTAATTTGACGGGAATCGAAGTAAAGTTCGGCGATTTTACGGCGCTGAAGGACATCAATATTCACGTCCAGGAGGGACAGTTTTATACTTTCTTAGGCCCCTCCGGATGCGGAAAAACCACCACGCTGCGCACCATCACCGGCTTCATCAAGCCCACCCAGGGCCGCGTGGTCGTTAAGGGCAAGGATATCACCGACATGCCGGTGGAAAAACGCAATATCGGCATGGTGTTCCAGAATTATGCCCTGTTCCCGACGATGAGCGTTTATGAAAATATCGCCTTCGGCCTGCGCGTAAACAAGGTGAATAAAACCGATATCGACCGCCGCGTCCGCGAAATGGGCAAAAAGGTGGAGCTGAGCGACAAGCAGCTGATGCGCAAGGTGGCCGAGCTTTCGGGCGGCCAGCAGCAGCGCGTCGCCATCGCCCGTGCGCTGGTTAACAACCCGGCGATCATTTGCCTGGATGAGCCGCTGAGCAACCTGGACGCCAAGCTGCGCGTTCAGCTGCGCGGCGAGCTGAAGGAAATGCAGAAGAATTTCGGCATCACCACCGTTTACGTCACGCACGATCAGGAGGAAGCGCTGACGCTGTCTGACTGCATTGCGGTGTTTAACAACGGCGTGATCGAGCAGATCGGCGCGCCCAACGAAATCTACAACCACTCCAAGACCGAGTTTGTCTGCAATTTCATTGGCGATATCAACAAGGTGCAGCCGCAGCTGCTGAGCGAAATTGCCGCCCAGACCGGCGCGGCGCTCGACCCCAAGAAGGCCTCCTATGTGCGCCTGGAGCGCGTACACGTCAATATGCCGGCAGCCTCTGGCTTCGCCTCGTTTAAGGCCAAGGTGGTCAGCCGCGAATACTATGGGCTTTACATCAAGTACACCCTTTCGCTGTGCGGCCAGACGGTAAAGTCGATTGAAAAGAACGACGGCACCAAGTATTTTGAGACGGGCGAAGAGGTAAGCGTTTTCATCAAGCCGGACGACCTGATGGTGTATTGAGGAGGCGCGTCTATGACAATCAATATGAGGCGCAAGAAAATCAGAATCACACCAGGCAAGGCGCTGATGTTTCTGTTTTTCGCCTGGTTTATTCTGGCCTGCCTGGTTTTGCCAAACCTGAATTTGCTTAAAACGGTTTTCTTTGCGGACGGTAACTTCTCGACAGAGCCGATTCGCAAGCTGCTCAAATCCAAGCGCGCTATGAAAGCGCTGCGCAATTCGTTCATCCTGGCGCCGACGCTTTCCATTACGGTTGGCTTTGTCGGCATCACGCTGGTGCTTTTGACGGAGTACTTTGATATCAAGGGTGCGAACATCCTGCGCCTGGGCTACATGACGACGCTGATTTACGGCGGCATCACGCTGGTGTCCGGCTATAAGTTCATCTATGGCAGCAGCGGCTTTTTGACCAAGCTGCTTGTGCAGGTGTTCCCGAACATGAATGCCTCCTGGTTCCAGGGCTATGGCGCGGTGCTGTTTGTGATGACCTTCAGCTGCACGTCCAACCATATGATCTTCCTGCGCAACGCCATGCGCTCGGTGGACTTTCAGACGGTGGAGGCGGCGCGCAATATGGGCGCGGGTCAATTCTATATCCTGCGCCGCGTTGTGCTGCCGGTGCTGCTGCCCAGCCTGTTCGCCGTGACCATCCTGACGTTCATTACAGGCCTGTCCGCCATGAGCGCGCCAATGCTGGTTGGCGGCACGGAATTCCAGACGATCAACCCGATGATCAAGACGTTTGCGGATACGGTTTCGTCCAAGGATCTGGCGGCGCTGCTTTCCCTGGTGCTGGGTTTTGCCACGATGCTGCTGCTGTTCATCATGACGCAGATTGAAAAGCGCGGGCACTACATGTCCGTTTCCAAGGTAAAAACCAAGATCGTCAAGCAGAAGATCACCAACCCCGTCCTCAATGTGCTGGCGCATGTGTATGCCTATGTGCTGTTTGTGATCTATGTCCTGCCGGTCGTGCTGATCGTGCTGTTCTCCTTTACCGACAGCAAATCCATCGGCACGCGCACGCTGACGCTCTCGTCCTTTACGCTGGAAAACTACAAGTATCTGCTGCAAAGCCTGAGCAACTATCGCCCGTTTGTGGTCAGCATTGTGTATTCCGCGCTGGCGGCGGTCATTGTCGGCGTAATTGTTGTCGTCGCCTGCCGCTATATCCAGAAGCATAAAAAGGCCAGGTCTGCCAGCGTGCTGGAATACAGCCTGATGATTCCCTGGCTGCTGCCCACCACGATGATCGCCCTGGGCCTGATGATGGCCTTCAACGTGCGCCGCCCGTACATGTTTAACCAGGTGCTGACGGGCACGATGGTGATCCTGCTGATCGGCTATGTGATCATCAAGCTGCCCTTCACCATGCGCATGACCAAGGCCGCGTTCTTCTCGCTGGACGACGCGCTGGAGGACGCCTCCAAGAACCTGGGCGCGGGCGAAATGTACACCTTCCGCCGCGTGATCTTCCCCGTCATCCTGCCCACCGTGATGGCCATTGCGGCGCTGAATTTCAACGCGCTGATCAGCGACTACGACATGTCCGCGTTCCTGTATCATCCCCTGAATCCGACGCTGGGTGTGCAGATTAAATCGCTGACCAATGATATGAACAACCCCAACGGCATGGCGCTGACCTTTGTTTATGCCGTACTGATGATGATTATTTCCGCCGTTGTGCTGTATCTGGTTTATGGCCGCGGCGGCAGGGACAACATGAAGGAGTGATCGATATGGCCCTTGGACAAGCGCGCTACGCGCAGATCAATACGCCGCTGAGCCAAAAGCTGGCGCAGAAAAAATGCCTGATCGCTGTGCATCGCGGCAGCTGGGGCGGCAATATTACCCAGAATACCATCGGCGCATATGCCGCCGCGCTCCAAATGGGCGCGGACATGGTGGAATCCGATGTGAACGCGACCACAGACGGCGTGCTGTATTCCTTCCATGACGGCAATGAAAAGCGCGTGTTTGGCGTGGATAAGGGAATTCGCGAGATGGACTCCAAAGAGGTGGAAGGCTACCATCCCATCAACACCTGCAACGAGCCGACCGCAGCGCGGATTAACCGCCTGACTGAGGTGCTGGATTTCCTTTCGCATGGCGAGCTGCTGAATATTGACCGCGCGTGGAACATCATTCCCCAGCTGCTGGAGGTGCTGGATCGCTATCCCAACGCCAAATACCAGGTGGTGCTCAAGGCGCCGCTGAAGGCCAAAGAGGCGTATGAGCTGTTGAACGCCCACCCGGTTAAGTATATGTTCATGCCCATCTGCTACAGCTTTGAGGATGTGGAAGCGGCGCTGAGCTATCCCGACCTGAATGTTGTGGGCTGCGAGATCATCGCCTTTGATGCGCAGACGGATCTGTTCTCCGATGCGTGCATCCAGAAAATCCACGACAAAAACCTGTACGCTTGGGTAAACGCCATTACGCTGGGAGACGTGAGAACCAAGCCGCTGTATGCGAAGCTGGACGACGACGTGTCCATCCTGCAGGATCCCGCGCTGGGCTGGGGCAAGCTGTTTGAAAAGAAGATTGATATCATTCAGACCGACTGGCCCGCGATTCTTTATCAGTACCGGCAAAAGATTCTGGGCGTAGAATAAGACGAAAAACAAGTCCCATTAAACGGCAAAGCCGCGTATCATTGCGTACGCGGCTTTGTTGTTTAATTGCACACTAAATCATCATGATAGTGCCCCTGGAACAGGCGAACGGCCGCGCCTTCTCACGGCAGGCTGCGGCAATCAGAATCCTCCGGGCGGATGCGTTCCATATCCGCAAAATGTGCATTACTGGGAAACGGTATCGATTATTTGCTTCATGATCGCGTCGAAATCGCGGGCTGTGCCATCTGTATTCAGAAATTTTGCATATATAAAGCAGAGCCCGTTGTCAACCCAAATGGTCGAGGTGCAATCTTCACGCCTGCCAAGTTGATAAAAGATGGATGGGAAACCGTTTCTTTCATAAGTAGCTCCAACAGTTGGATCATAAGGCACATGCGTATCAGGATAGTATTTTTCCCACCATAGCTCCTCAGGGTAGTAAATTGCAAATAAAATATTGGGGTTTTCCGGACAATGGTATATCATCTTTTCAAATTGCCACAGGTTTACCAGATCCATATGCGGGATTTTCCATTGAACGCCCTCATGAAAACGCGCACCTCTCTCTTCCTGACCTTTGTGCGTTATTTTGCGCCTTTCTGATCGCGTTTCTGGCTGTGCTGGGCGATCATATCGCTGGCCCAGCCGCGGCCGTTTTTCAGGGAGATATAGCCCGCCACGGAGGCGGCGAGCGCGCCCAGGCAATCGACGATGATATCCTTCATGGTATCGGTCAGGGCGGCGCGGCCTACCAGCACCTCGCCGTCGCCGGTCATGAATTTTTGCATGTTCAGGCCCAGCAGGCCGTCAAAGGAAAATTCATAGATTTCCCATACCGCGCCGATAGTTACGGCAAAGCAGAAGGCGAACAGCGCCACAAAGAAAGGGGACAGGTGGATGGGCACGCGCTCGTTGCGGTTGAGCAGCGCCACCACCATAAAGCCGAAGGAGCCCGCCATCAGCGAGCTGAAAGCGTGCAGGAACACATCCCAGTGCGGCACCATGTAATAGAAGGAACGCACCTCGCCCAGGAAGATTGCGCCGTACAGAAACAGGATATACATGATGTACAGCGCCGCCGGCAGCTCAAAGCGAAAACGGCGGGTCAGGAAGGTGGGCAGGTGAATCACCACGATGCCCAGCAGGCATTGCAGCAGCATCAGCGCGTAATCTGCGCGCGTGCGCTCCAGCGCCTGGGCGGCGGCCTCATCCCAGAAGATCAGGCGGTAAATCAGATAGCCAACCGGCAGGATAAAGCTGAGCAGGACGAGCGTGTAAATCACGCGCGTCCATTTTTGCGCGCGGGTTTGGGAGGGCTTCATGCGGACAGCTCCTTTCAGGCCTTTACATGGAAGGTGTGCTTGCACTGGCTGCACACAATGTTCTTTTCGCCGCAGCCGCGCGTCAGCCGCAGGCGCACACCGCACTGCGGGCACTTAAAGTATTTGTATTGCTTGCGGTTTTTAAAGCGCACGCGCGCCTGGTGCAGGCTGGTGCGCCATTTGTTGGTCTTCTGCAGGTAGATTTCGTTCTCATGCGCGCGCTTTTGCAGGTTGCGCGAGAACATGCGGAAGATCATCCAGCCATAGCCCGCGATGGACAGATAAAAGGGCAACAGCAGCCCCGTAAAGAAGGATATGAACAGCAAAAACAGGCTGGCGTACAGGATCACGCGGGAAAGCTGATCGGCCCCATAGCGGCCGTACATCCAGCGGGTCAGGGAATCTTTCATGCGCTGCCAGAAATTCATAACGGCGGCCTCCTCTATATCGTTACCCATATTATACCACGCTTTTGTCAACCTAACATGAACAAAGCAGGCGAAATTTAGACCGTCGGCGGGCAAGACTTGACCGGCGGGGGCCAAAACGGTATAATCAACACGATTATACGAAGGAGGCTGTTAGAATGAAGCTTCAATTTCTCGGTACCTCGGCGGCGGAGGGGATTCCGGCGGTGTTTTGTAATTGTCCTGCCTGCCAGTATGCCTATAAGACCGGCGGCAAGGAAATCCGCATGCGCGCGGGCGCAATGCTGGACGATGTGATCAAAATCGATTTTGGCCCCGATTCCTATGCGCAGATGCTGGCGAACCATCTGGATTATACCCGCGTGCACACGCTGCTGGTTACGCACTCGCACCCCGATCATTTGGCGGTGGACGAGCTGGGCTATCGCCAGCCGAGCTTTTCTCATCTGACGGATGAGCGCATGCTGACGGTGTATGGCAACGCTGCCGTGGGCAAGAAGATTGCTCCCCGCCTGAGCGCGCGCATCGGCTTTCAGCAGCTGACCGCCTTTGAAACGGTGGAGATCGAGGGCTATCAGGTAACGCCTCTGCAGGCAGTGCATTATCTGCATCGCGAGCCCAATCCGCCGCAGGAGAATCTGGTTACCTTTGAGGGCAAAACCTATTCCCGCATGGAGCAGGCATTCATTTACCTGATTGAAAAGGATGGCAAGCGCCTGCTGTACGCACACGACTGCGCGGGCTTTACGGCCGAAGATCTGGACTTCCTGGCCGGCAAGCGTCTGGATCTGGTTACGCTGGACTGCACCTATGGCGGCAACGCGCCCAAGAGCGTGGGCCATATGGGCTATGCTGAGGATCTCAAGTGCCGTGAGCAGCTGAAGCAGCGTGGCGCGGCGGATGATAAGACCATCTTTGTGGCCAATCATTTCTCCCACAACGGCGTGCGTCCCTATGCGGATATGCAGGCCTTGCTGCCCGGATTTATCATATCCTACGATGGCATGGTGATTGAGTTCTAAATTTGTTTATAGTTACTTTATATTTTCGCGTTATACTATAGACGGCGGCCAGAAAGGGCCGCCGTCCCGGCAAGGAGGGATCACGGGTGTTCGGGTATGTGCTGGTCAATCCGCAGACGCTGGAGGAAGGCGAAAAGCAGCGCTTTCGCGCCTGCTATTGCGGGCTGTGCCGCGCGCTGAAGGCGCGCTATGGCGACGCCGGACGGCTGACGCTGAGCAACGATATGACCTTCCTGAGCATGCTGCTGTCAGCCCTGTACGAGCCGGAGGAGACGCAGGGCGCGCTCCGCTGCCCGCTGCATCCCCTGAAAAAGCGCCCGTACACGCAAAGCGCCGCCACGGATTATGCGGCGGACATGAACATCCTGCTGGCCTATTATAAGTGCCGGGACGACGCGCAGGATGAGGGCGCGCTGCGGGGCAAGATCGGCCTGCGCGCGCTGCGCCGCGCGTATCGCCAGGTGCGGCAGGCGCATCCCGAGGTGTGCGAAAAGGTGCGCGACAGCCTGAATGCGCTGGATGAAATGGAAAAGCAGCGCTGTCAGGATATCGACGCGTTGTGCCGCCCGGCCGGGCAGATGCTGGGCGCGTGCTTTACCTGGCGGCAGGATGTGTTTGCCCCTGCGCTGGAGCGCATGGGCGCGGCGCTGGGCCGCTTTATCTACCTGATGGACGCTTATGAGGACTATGATCAGGACGTGCGGGCGGGGCGCTTTAATCCGCTGACCGCCCTGCATCAGGAGCAGGATTATGAAGCGCGCATGGCGGATATCCTGAACATGGAGATGGCGCAGTGCGTGGAAGCCTTTGACTATCTGCCCATCGAGCAGGATGCCGCGCTGCTGCGCAACATCCTCTATTCCGGCGTGTGGAGCCGGTATGCCTATCTGCAGCAGAAACGAAAGGAAAAGAAGCAATGACCGATCCGTATCAGGTGCTGGGTATCTCTCCCTCCGCTACGGACGATGAGGTGAAGGCCGCGTACCGCAAGATGGCCAAGCTGTATCATCCTGACCGCAACAACGGCTCCGAAGAGGCCGAAAAGAAGATGATGCAGGTAAATGAGGCCTATGCCCAGATCATGGACATGCGCAAAAACGGTGGGCGCGCATCCTCCTCCTATCAGCAAAGCGCCGGGCCGCAGGGATATTATAATCCCTTCGCGGGCTTTGGCGGGTTCGGCTATCAGCAGGGCTATGGCCAGGCGCAGGGCGCGCCGGAGTTTTCCACCGTGCGTCAATATCTAAGCTTTGGCCGCTACATGGAGGCGCTGCAGCTGCTTAACCGCATGGATGCGCACACTGCCGAATGGTTTTATCTGAGCGGCCGCGCGCGCCAGGGTCTGGGGGATGATATTGCCGCGCTCAATTATGCGCGCCAGGCGGTGAATATGGAGCCGGGCAATCCGGAGTATCAGGCCTTCCTGCAGGAGATGACCAGCGGCGGCCAGGCTTACCGCCAGCAGGGCATGCACTTTGGCGGTGTTCAAAGCCTGTGCCAGAACCCTTGCCTGACGTGCCTGCTGTTTAACCTGTGCTGCGGTGGCGGATGCGGCGGCATGCGGTTTTGCTGCATATAAATGCGGGAAAACGTTACTTTCTTTTACTAAAAGAAAGTAACGTCCTTTAGCCAACGTAAATCTACAAAAACACCCCCGGCCTGTTTCTCAAACGAAGCAAACCGGGGGTGCTTTATTGTAGCTGAATTAGCCGTTGATTTCGTCCTTGAGGGCCTTGCCGGGCTTGAAGGAAACGGACTTGGAAGCGGCGATCTGGATTTCTTCGCCAGTACGGGGATTGCGGGCAGCGCGGGCAGCGCGCTCTTTCACTTCAAAGCCGCCCAGACCCACGATCTGCACCTTCTCGCCAGCCTTGAGGGCGGCGACGATGGCTTCCACCGCGGCGTTGACGGCCTTGTCGGCATCCTTGCGGCTCAGCTCGGTGGCGGCGGCGACGGCGCTGATCAGTTCAGTTTTATTCATGGTTCAGTTCCTCCTTTTTTAAGGGCAGCGATGCTGCCAACGCCCGCAGAACGGGCTGTTTTTTTCAGGTCCCTGTAAAGTATACATAGATTTGGCCGCTTGTCAAGTTTTCCATTGATTTTCCAGCGAATTTGCTTATTTTTCCTGCTTTTCCACGGCTTCTATCAGCCGTTTCAGGGCCAGATGCACGCTTTCCTCGGCGCACAGGGATTGCCCGCGCAAGGCATCCACCTCGCGCAGCAATGGCAGGGCGGGATCGTCCGCCAGCAGGGCCTGATAATCAAGCCCGTTGGCCTGTAGCTTCTTGAGCACCTTCTCCGCGCGCAGCAGGGCGGGCAGATCGGAGGATACATCGGCCAACATGGACGCGATTGTGTTATTCCCGCGCTGCTGCTGTTTCATACGCTCCCAGCTTTGCGCCACTTCCTCCGCCGTGTCGCAGTGCGTCGAGCCGAAAATGTGCGTGTGCCGGGCGATCATCTTGCGGCAGATGGCCGTGGTTACATCGCTCAATTCAAAGGTGCCGTACTGCGCGCCGATGTCCGCCTGGAAGAACACCTGCAGCAGCACGTCGCCCAGCTCCTCGGCCACATGATCCCAGTCTTCTTCATTAACGGCCTGCGAGGTCTCGTAGGCTTCCTCAATCAGATAGCGTGTTAGCGTCTTGTGCGTCTGCTCCCGATCCCACGGGCAGCCGTTTTCGCCGCGCAGACGGCGCAGCACGCGCGTGAGATCCCATAGATCGTAGCGTTCCTTGCGCGTCAGTTCCACCGGCGGCAGATACACGGCGGCGGTGTGATCATAGCGCGGCTGGCGATCCAGCTCATATAGCGGAATGCGGATAAACTCACGCTTGGCTGTCCTGGCGGGCGGGAAGAACATCGCCTCCGCCTCGTCGCCATACCAGGCGGCCAGCTTCAGCTTGCATTCGCCAGCCAATTGGCGCGTGTTCATCTCCGTTACCAGCAGGCCGTCCTGCGTTTCGGGCACGGTCAGTGAGGTGGCACTGCAAATGCGCGCGGGCAGCTGCGCCCCGGCAGCCTGCAGCAGCGGCGCATACAGCGGCATGCCTGCGCCCAGGCGCACGTGATCGGGATAGGCATGCAGCAGAGCGGCCACAGTTTCATCATTGGTCGCGTCCAGCACGGCATAGACCGCGTTGGCGCGCGCGGCGGCGCGTTTGATGCGTTCTACCGCCGCGGCGATGAAATCATCAAAGTCCTCGCACTGTTCATGCAGATCGTCCAGCGTTTCAAATTGCAGCCCGCGCTCGCGCAGGCAGGCGGCGGCGTCAATTTCGCCGGTGCGCAGGATGAGCCGCTTGGCCTTTTCCAGCGTTTCCAGCGCGCCCAGGGTCAATTGCTCGCGCGGGCCTGCGCCCAGGGAGACGACGGTTATCTGATGCATGATGGTTTCAATCCTTTCAGCGCTTTGCGCGGCGGCGCAGGCGGGCAGGCAGATCCTCGCTGCGCACGGCCTTGAACAGCACCGCGCACACAACGTACACCGCAATGCCTGCGGCCACGCACACGATCACGGCGATCATTAGCTTTCCGCGTCCGGTGGAAAGATAGCTTTCGGTAAACAGCTTTTGCCACAGCAGCCATACGACCGCGCCCATGGCCAGTGTGGCCGCCAGCGGGCGCAGCACAATATCCGTGACCGGGAAGCGCCGCGCGGCGTACTTGACCACATAATAAAGGTTGGGCGCCATGCTGACCGTGTAGCATACCAGCGACGCGATGGGCGCGCCGTGGATGTTGAGGGCGGGAATGCGCACCAGCAGGAAGTTCAGCAGCACCTTGCACGCCACGCCCGCCAGCAGGGTATACATGGGGATGCGCTGCTTGCCGCAGCCCTGCAGGATGCCGCTGGTGGCCTGCACCATGGTGAACAGGCCGATGGTCATGGCGCTCATTTGCAGCAGCTTGCCCGCGATGGTCAAGTGCTCGGCGGTGTAGCTGCCCGAGTAAAACAGGAACAGGATGGGCTTGGCCAGAATGCTCATGCCCACCGCGCAGGGAAAGCCGATCACCGCTGCGATGCGCAGACCCGTGATGCTCTCGCGGGATACATAGTCCTTATCGCCGCGCGCCATGCCAGCGGATATCGCGGGCACCAGATTGGTGCTCATGGCCATGGCCAGGGCGGTGGGCACGTTGATCAGCGTCAGCACCATGCCGGAGTACAATCCGTAGCGCACCAGCGCCTCGGTGGTATCCATGCCGCCGCCCTCCATGAGGTTGGTCAGCATAAAGCTGTCGATCCACCCTGCCAGGGGCACGATGCACGCGCCAAGAGTGATGGGGATAGAGATGGTAGCCAGGCGGATGGCGATGCGCTTGCGGGAAAGCACGGCCGCGCTTTCATCCTGCGCAACCTGGGCGAAGGCACGGCGGCTGAGCAGGTGCTTGACAGCCATGTACAGCAGGGCCGCGCCCTCGGCAATGGAGGTGCCCAGCAGCGCTCCCGCTGCGCCCAGCGCGGGCCCGCCTGCGCGCATGCCCCAGATGGCCATGGGCAGGGCGACGCCTACCTTGCCCACCTGCTCGATCAGCTGCGAGATGGCCGTGGGCAGCATGATGCGGTGCCCCTGCATATAGCCGCGGAAGGCGCTCATGACGCACACAAACAAAAGGCTGGGCGCGATGGCCAGATAGCCCCCGCGCGCCTCAGGCGTCCCGCAGCGGTCGGACAGCATGCCGCTGCCGCAGATCAAAAGGATGGTGGCGATCAGCCCTAGCGCTGTCAGCGCGGGCATGGCTACGCCGAAAATGCGCTTGGCGTTGCGCGGATCATCGCGCGTTACGTAATGCGCCACCATGCGCGAGATGGCCACTGGAATGCCCGCCGAGGAGATGGTCAGCAGCAGGTTATAGGAGGGGAAAACCTTGGAATAAATGCCGATGCCCTCGCCGCCAATGTAGGCCGCCAGCGGGATACGATAGAGCACGCCGACCACCTTGCAGATTAGCCCAGCCAGACCCAGGATGGAAATGCCGCCGATAAGCGACTTGGATTTCTGCGTCACGGGAACGCCTCCCAATATATTCTCAGCCTATATTATACCGCAAATGGCGCGAAACGAAAAGGGGCTTTTACATGCCGCTCCCAGCGCCTTGACAGCATTGGCGAACGAGTCTATAATCAAAATGCACTTATAATGATCGACAAAAGAAAGGGTGATGGCATGAAGGAGTATAAAGCGGGAAAGCTTCGATATGTTTATGCGGCGACTCCGCTTTTGTATTGTGCGTTCAGCCTGATATTCAGAAATCGTATATTGGCTGCGTTTGCGGTGCTGCTTTTGAATATCTTGGCGCTGCTTACGCCGTATGGGTATTATGTTGCCTGCGGAAAGCTATGGCTGGATGGAAAGACGATCCGGCAGGGCACTTCGCGGCAGAACTTTACCCGAAGCCTGGATCAGACCAGGGCTTACGCGCAGCCCCGCATGATATGGGGCGTGCTGTACTATGCGTTTGCATTGCAGCCGCTGAAGACGTGCAGCAATAAGGAGCTGCTAAAGCTGGTGCGCCAGAAGAAAGCCATTCTGTATCCCTGGGCGCCGCAGCTGGCGCATGATTATCCGGAGCTGTTTGAGCGCAAGGCGGAGACTTGAATATCAACGCGAAACGGCCGAGAGGGTTCGGCCGTTTTTTCTTGCGCTGCGCAAAATTGCTATGGGCGGAACTCTACAAATGCTATGGGCGAAACTCTACAAATATTCCCTTGACATTTTGACGTAAATTCGATATAGTAAAACATATGTTTTAGAATGAAAGGGGGAGCTTCGCATGCCGCCAAAGCCGATGTTTACGCGGGAAGAAATTGTACAGGCTGCGCTGGATATCGTATCCGAACGGGGAATAGAGGCCCTGACTGCGCGGGAGCTGGGCGTGAAGCTGGGCAGTTCGGCCCGGCCGCTGTTTACAGTGTTTAAGAATATGGAGGAGCTGCACGAGGCGGTTCGCGCGGCCGCGATGGCGCGGTTTGAAGCATGCGCGCCGGATGGCATGGAAAACGCGCCGATCTTCAAGCAGGTGGGCATGCGGATGGTGCTGTTTGGCATGCGAGAGCCCAAGCTCTATCAATTGCTGTTTATGGAGGAAAACACGACGGCTGCGAGCTTTGACGATCTGTTCAACCGTCTGGGGCCAACGGCGCAAATCTGCATCGATACCATCTGCGATACCTACGGCCTGACCGGCGCGCAGGCGCGTATGCTGTTTGAAAATGTGTGGATTTACACCTTCGGCGTGGGCGCGCTGTGCGCTACGCGGGTGTGCAGCTTTTCCCAGCAGCAGCTGGGGCAGATGCTGACCACGCAGTTTCAGGGCATGATGATGCTGATAAAATCCGGCAATTATCCGTCGAACGGGCAGGGGGATTGAAAATCCTGGTGCTGAATGGCTCGCCAAAACGCGATCAGAGCAATACCATGCACATCACGCGCGCCTTTCTGGCGGGCATGGCCGATGGGGCGGAGATTGAGACCGAAGTTATCCATGTGATCGACCGGCATATCGAGCTTTGCCGCGGCTGCTTTGCTTGCAAGCGCAATGGCGGCTCCTGCGGTTATCAGGACGATATGCCTGGGATTTTGCAAAAGATACTGGACAGCGATATCCTGCTGTTTAATTTCCCGCTGTATTGTTACGGCATGTCCGCAGCGCTGAAGAACCTGATTGACTGCACCATGCCGCTAAGCAGCATGGCTATGCGCAAGGCGGGTGAGCGCTACGAGCATGTGGGGCAGGCAATATGCTGAAAAGGGTGAAATCGACGCGGCGCTGCTGGCGCAAATCGGCACGCCCATGATTCCGGAGGATATGTACGCGCGCATCGCCAACGGCGAGCAATAAGAAAGGAGATAACAATGGAAGATAAGCGCTTTGAGGTGGTCTCCCAGGAGGGCAGCGGCTTTTCCTACCTGCGGGCGATTCTGGTGGATAAGGAAACGGGCGTAAACTATCTGTTTGTCCAGTCCGGCTATGCTGGCGGACTTACGCCCCTGCTGGATGCGGACGGCAAGCCCGTGGTGACAAAGAAGGATAATTAAAAACACCGCCGCAGGAAGATGCCTGCGGCGGTATGTTTTTAATGAAGCAATGCTGCGGCGGAGGGCGGAGTAGGATTCTTCCTTAGCGCAGTAGCGCCGCAGACAAAGGGGAACGTTTCTTTCTTGAGTCAAGAAAGTACCGTCCTCCTCCCACGCCCTTGCTCTCACAACAAAAACCCCCGCCGGGGACGGTTGCCTCGGCGGGGGGGAAAGGGATGCTTGTGTGAAGGCTTAGCGAGCCTCGATGTTGTCCAGCAGCCAGGTCATTTCGCTGCCGAAGTTGGCGTTGTAGTGCACGGTCTCGCCCTCGGCGATTACCACGTTGCCCTGATTATCGGTGATGGGGCCGGTGAAGACGTCCCATTCGCCGGAAACCATCTTGGCGGTGGCGGCGTCGATGAGCTCCTGCGCGCCCGCGGGGGCAGCGTCAGTCAGGGGAGCCAGGGAAACCAGGCCTTCCTTCAGGCCGAAGAACACGTTTTCGGGCTTCCAGGTACCGTCGATCACGGACTGCACTTCGGATACCAGCACGGCGCTCCAATCCCAAACGGGAGCGGTCATCCAGGCCTTGTAGCCGGGTTCGCCTTCGCTGATGACGGCGTTGTAGCCGATGCCGTAGGCGCCGCGCTCTTCAGCGGCAACCATGGGCATGGAGGTGTCGCAGTGCTGACCCAGCACGTCGCAGCCCAGATCCAGCAGGGCTTCGGCGGTCTGCTTTTCCAGGGTAACATCATACCAGGTGCCGGTGTACTTTACATAGATCTTGGCGTCGGGATTCACGGACTTAACGCCCAGCGCGAAGGCGTTCAGGCCGCCGTTGACTTCGGGGTTGTTCATGGAGCCGACATAGCCGATCAGGTTGGCCTTGGTCTTGAGACCGGCCACAATGCCGCTCAGGTAGCGGGCCTGGTAGATGGCGCCCCAGTAGTTGTTGAAGTTGGTGTCGTTGCACATATAGCCGGAGCAGTGGGAGAAGATGACTTCGGGATGCTCCTCAGCGGCTTCCTTGAAGTACTCCTGATAGCCGAAGCTGTTGCCGAAGATGATCTGGCAGCCCTGCTCGATCAGCTCGTCGATGGCGTCGGCGCAGGCAGAGTCTTCGGATACGTTTTCACGCCAGAACACCTGGCTCTCGTCCAGGCCCAGCTTGGCCATCATGGCCTTGGTGCCTTCGTGATGGGCGTAGGTGAAGCCCTTGTCCTCGGCGCCGCCGATGTAGATGAAACCGACCTTCAGGTCCTTCTTGTCCACGGGCTCAAAGGCCAGCGCGGAAACGGAGCACAGAACCAGTACCAGCGCGAGCAGGATAGCGGCAAGCTTCTTCATGTGTTTTCCTCCACTGTAAAAATATTGGGAATGAGGTTTATTTCCTTATCAATCGTCATCCGCCAGCTGGATGCGGCCATCCTGAATGGAGGTGACGATTGCTAAAGACTTGAGATTGACGCCCGCTTCGCGCAGCTTGCGGCCGCCGGGCTGGAAGCCCTTTTCCACCGCGATGCCTACGCCCACCAGCGTGCAGCCTGCCTGCTCCACAATGGAGATCAGCGCGCGGGAGGCTTCGCCATCGGCCAGGAAATCGTCCACCACCAGCACGCGGCTGCCCGCGGGCAGATAACGGCGATCGACGCGCAGGGCGTTGTCATTGCCATGGGTAAAGGAATGGGCGACGGCGGTGAGCATATCGGCGCTCTGGTTGGCGGCCGGGCGCTTTTTTGCAAAAACAACAGGGATATCATCCAGGAAATGCGCCGCGGCCAGCGCCAGGGCGATGCCGCTGGCTTCCACTGTGAGCACGATATCCGGCTTGTCCTTGCCGAAATAATCGGCCAGCTCGCGGCCCATCGCAAACATCAGGCGGGTGTCGAGCCGGTGGTTCAAAAACATGTCTACCTTGACGATGCTGTCTCCCACGCACTGACCCTGACGAAGGATGGTTTCACGAAGCTCCCGCATGCCGCGCCTCCGGACTGAAAAACTTGACAATCTGCAAAACACGAACCTTTTTGCAAATTGTGAGGTCATTTTACAACAAATGTTCGGAAAATGCAAGAGGCAAAAGGCGACAAAACTTTTAATTTTCTATAAATTGCGAACATTTCCGATCTTTTCGCCTTTTTGCACAAACTGCCAGTGTATTTTGCGTGCAGATGGTCAAAATAGCCGTGAAACCAGTTGAGGAGGTGAAACAGCAATGAACCAGAATTCCTCTCAGCAGAAGGTCAATGTGCCCGAGGCGCGCGCCGCGCTGGACAACATGAAGTTTGAAATCGCCAGTGAGCTGGGCATCAACCTCAAGCAGGGCTACAACGGCGATCTGCCTTCCCGCCAGGCCGGCTACATCGGCGGCTATATGGTAAAGCGCATGATCGAGCAGCAGGAACGCCAGATGAGCGGCAAGTAATTGCCCGCTCCCTCGTTAAAATCAAGAGGCCGCCCATGGCGGTCTTTTTTTGCATCCGGCAAAACCCGCAGTAAAATATAGGAAGCAAATGCTATAATTGCGCTATCTTTTACAAAAGGACGGATGTTATGTTGGGGCATATTGGGCTGCCGGAAAAACCGGAAGCACGCTGGGAATGGATGATGGCCCGTATTTCGCAGCGGCAAATGAATACGCTGTTTCAAATTGCATATGAAATCCTCAAAAACAAAGATGATACGGACGATGTAATTTCCGAATCCCTGGTTATTGCCGCTGAAAAACTGCATAAGCTCAAGGATCCTGACAAATTGTTCTCCTGGCTGTATGCCATTGTGCGCCACGAAGCGCTGGATTATTATCAGAAAAACACCGTCCGCAGAGCCGCCATCGAAACCATGCTGGAACGCAGCGGCAACATCGCATCCAACAGTGCAGAATCCCAATATATCACCCAGGAAAACCGTCAGCAGGTGCGCGAAGCCGTCGATCGCCTGCCTTCCCCGGCCAAAGAGATCGTGCTGATGCGAATTGTGGATAATCTGAGCTTTAAACAAATTGGCAAGCTGCTTAAGATGAACCTTTATACCGTACACTCCCGCTACAAGCGCACGCTAAAATCCCTGCAGCACGAGTTAGAAAGGAGCCGCCATGAAGCGAAATGATCGTAAAGCCCTGGAAGACCAGATCCGGCATATGGACGACGCGCCTTACAATCCCTCGCCCGAGCATATCGAAGAAATTAAGCAGCGCGCTTTCCAGCAGTATATGGCCCGCCAATTCCAGCAGACGGAGGTCCCCGAAGGCCAAACCACAACAAGAAAAGGCATTCTGCGCCGCGTCGTGATCATCGCCGCAGCGGCAGTATGCCTCATGGTGGTATCTTTTTTGTATAGCGCCCTCGCGCCCGTCACCGTCAGCAGTGCCAACAACGTTGTCCGCCGTGCCGTCATCTGGATCAACGATCAGCTGCACCTGGGGATTACGTTTCCGGAGCCGGTTGACGATAGCTCTAAAAAGGAGATAACAAGTTATACTGTTTTTTCTACATTGGAAGAGGCTGCGCAGAGCACTGATTTACCGGTTGTTTATCTAAAGGATAGTGGTAATTTGACGTTAAGCAATATTTCGGCAAACGTCATTTTGAACGAAAAGATAATGCTTTCTCTTACATATAGTAATAATAAGGAAGACAATCTAACAATCCTTATATATGCTTATGAAAACAGCAATATCAATTCTGCTTTTTCCGCAGCCAATTATCGCACAATTCCTTCAGACGTAGGCGACGTCTTTGCTTGCGAATTAGAAGACGGTGCATGCGCTTATCTTTTCTACGACGGTTATTCAATCAGGATTAACACCTCGCTTGATTTAAAAATGCTTATTTCATTGCTCTCTAATCTTGCATTGTTTAGTTGACATAAACTGAAGAGGTGTAAGTATTGCAGGATGAGTTTTCGCCATCTGCAAAGATTGCAATGTGGGTTACTGCCAAACGATAATAATACCCGCTTTCTACCGTAACTGTATAGGCGCTTTCACATAATGTTGTATTGCCTTTATTGAATTCGCGAGTTGCATATTTTTCCCATTTGTTGTTATTCCAGCGCTGTACAAACATAAATCCCTGAATTACAGCTGCTTTGGCATTGGTTTCAGTAGTTTGAAAAATTGAAACAGAAGATGAACTTGCCTTTGAAATTGCCGTTTCTACAAAGCAAATCTCCTTCTTCTCCACATCCTGCGTCGATACATCGCTGCGCCAGGTAAACGTGGCGGAATTGGGATTGGACGAGATCTGGCTGAGCGGCGGGATGGACTGCGCGGTTTCCGCCAAGGCAGCGGCGCTGCCGCCAAGCATCAGAACGAGCGAGAGAACGAGAGCCAGTACTTTTTTCATAACAATTCTCCTTTTCGGTTTTGTTGTATTGTTGACCGCCGCAAAGGAGATTTTGTGCATAAAATTTGTAATTTTTATCATTTTATCCATTAAATGACATTTCGATTTCTTTGGCTTTCTTATAAAGTAAAAAAGCCGGGGGAGGGGACTGGCTCGCTCTCCCGGCGTAATTATTCTTTTACAGCACCACTTCGCGGTGGGCGGCGGCGGAATCGTAGAGCGCCTGCATCAGCTGCGCGGTGACAGCCACGGTTTCCACCTTGCTGGGCATGGGCGTGCCATGCTGCACATAGTCCACAAAGGCGTTGATTTCGTTGGCGAACATATCGGTCATTTCAAAGTCGGGGGTGTAATTGACCAGCGCGCCGTACTCGGCGGTATACAGGGTGAACTTGCCGCCATATTGCAGGCGAATGCCTGCCTTGTCGCCCATGAAATCGATGTAGCATTCCTTTTCGTCAATGTTCTGCGCCCAGGCGCCGTTCAGGGTGATGACGGGGCCCTCGGTGCGCACCAGGCCGGTGACGGATTCCTCCACGTCGAACACGCCGTTCAGCTTGGGCGGGCCGGCCCACATCTTGCGGTAGGTATAGCCCTTGATGTCGCGCCCCAGCTTGCTGAAGGTTTCGCCGCTGACGGTAACGGCCTTGGGATCGCCGCAGCAGTACATCACGATATCCAGATAATGCACGCCCCAGTCGATCAGCACGCCGCCGCCGGCGATTTCCTTGGTGGTAAACGCGCCGCCCAGCCCCGGAATGCTGCGATGCTGGCGGAAGCTGACGTATACATGGTGCACCGTGCCCAGGCGCCCCTCGTCGATATACTGCTTGATCTTGCGCACGCTGTCGTTAAAGCGGTTGACCACGCCGATGACCAGGATCTTGCCCGTTTCGCGCTGAGCCTGCACCATTTGCTCCACCTCGGCATAGGTGCGGGCGGCGGGCTTTTCGCACAGCACGTTTTTGCCAGCGCGCAGCGCGTCAATGGTGATCACGGGATGCATCCGATTGGGGGTGCACACCGAGATGGCGTCGATTTCCGGATCGTTGATAACGTCGTGATAATCCGTCACGGCAGCGCCGCAGCCATATTTTTCAACGGCCGCCTGTGCGCGCTCCGGAATGATGTCGCAAAAATACTTGATCTCCACATCCGCGTTTTTCATATAGGAGGGGATGTGCGCCGCGTTGGCAATGGTGCCGCAGCCGATAACGCCTACCTTGATCATGGGAAAGCTCCTTTCATTTGTGCCGTGCTTGGCCGGCAGGATGGATAAAATGATTTTAGCATATCCTGTGGATGAAAACAAGATGCGGATATTGGATGGCAAGTGCAAAAAAGAGGGAGCCGAAGCTCCCACTCAGATTGCGGTTTACGGTGCATTGCCCTGTGGGATTTCTTCGCCGCAGGCAAGGACATAGCTGTCGGTTTCGCTGCAGGCGCATGCTTCATAATAGATATGACAGGCTGCGCTGATATGCACATTCCCTGACGGCTGCATATCGTGGGGCTGGCGGGATTCGCTTGCCGTCACAACCACGCGATGCTGCCCACACAGGGTGCAGACGGCCTCGCAGGGCGTGACGATGCGATGATAGAAATTGGACAGCGGCAGGCAGAGCAGCTCATCCGGCGCTTCCTGCTTTTCCAACGCAAAGCTGGGATGCGTGCAGGTTCGTGGGCCGCTGTGCAGCACTTGCAGCTGCTCCATCAGCTGCCCCTGAACCATCAAATACACCGGCTCGTTCAAGGCGGGCTGCCCCTGCGCCGTACCGGACAGGCACAGCAGCACAAGCAGGCAGATGCAAAGCAGTTTTTCATACGTGTCAGCACCATCCTTTAATACGTCTCGCTCCGGTCGCATCCGCGCAGAGGGAGGTGTGCGCCTGGCCCTGCAGGTGGGTGTAATCGTTGGCGGGGACCAGCTGATCCTCATACGGATCCTGAATCATATACAGGGTGTGCGGGCAGGCGGAATCGCTCAATTTGTACGAGGCTCCGCCCCAAATGGTGCGGATGGCGTTATTGCAGCGCAGGCAGTAGGCGTTTTTGAGCTGTTGTGCCTCCATGAAGCCGATCACCTGGAACACGGTGTGGTCGGGGCAATTCTCCACGGCCATGGGTACATAAGCCTCGGCCAGCGCCCGGAAGCTGGCCATTTCGGCGTCCTCCACTTCGGTAGGCGCCTCGGCCATGCCCGCGCAGGCAAGCAGGCCCAGCAGCACGGAAACAAGCCCCAGACATATCCACTTTTTCATGGCGTTTCCCTTCTTTTGTCAGTCGGCGAGAAACGGAGCAAACAAAGAATGTATCGTGGTGTCTATATCTTGCCATATTATGCATGCAATGTCAACGGCTGTCGCTATTCTATTTTTTGGATAGCAAAACGGGCCGCCTGTCCGGGCAGCCCGCCGAAAGCGCGTTATTCGTGATAGCCGTAGCACGGCCGGGAGTAATATGCCACCGCGCCGCACAGCTCGCAGCGCTCACAATAGAAGTGCTCCAGATCGCTTACATGCGCATTGGTATATGCCACCCAGGCATGGGACTCAACCGCTGAAGGCGCAAGCAACATCAGGATTTCGCGCCCGCAGGATACACAGAAGGCGGATTGGGATGCGGCGTGCAGGTGCATGCTGTCCAGGTCCACATAGGTATCATCCAGCACAGGGCCGCTCACCTCATAGAGCGGATGCTCGCAGGCGCTGGGCACGGCCTCGCCGTATCCGGTATGTAGCGTATCTTCCACGGCGGGGGAAATCATTACGCGTGCCAGCTCATGGCACGCCGTGCAGTAGGCGTTTTGATACTGCTCCACGCGTTCTGTACCGTCCGGCAGGGCGACGGTCTTTTCTTCGATCGGCCCAACGGCTTCAAACCTCCCGTGCGTCAGGTTTTTTCCACCGGCGGCTCGTCGTTGGCAGGCAGCGCTTCGCCCTCGGCCAGCATGGCGCAGGCAGCCGCGCACAGCAGCGCGATCAGACACAGGCAAATCCACTTTTTCATCTGATGGCCTCCGTTTAATTTGTTAAAAGGATTAGCCTTTATGCCTGCATTTTGCCACAATCGGCATTTTGTGTTGAGCGGATTTTCTATTCAATATATTATTGTGCCCTTCGGAGATGCTATACCCTTTGCAGCTTTTCCATTTGCAGCGTTCGCGCATGCAGATAATCGCCCTCCTGCGCGTCGTGCGTGACCAGCAGCACGGCGCGGCCGGCGGCGCGGCGGGCAAGCGCGTCCATGCATTGGCGGGCAATGGTTTCATCCAGCCCTTTGAAGGGCTCGTCCAGCACCAGCAGAGGCACATCGTACAGCAGCGCGCGGGCCAGGGCAACGCGGCGCTTCATACCCCCGGACAGCTCGCCCACTGTGCGGCGCAGCGCGTCAGGCAGATCCAGCTCATTTAACAATGCCTGCGCGTCGGCAGGATCGTAGCCAGCCCCCAGCGCCAGGCGCAGGTTGGCGCGCACAGTGAGGGAATCCACCAGCCGATCCTCCTGAAACACCATGGCGATGCGCGCGGGCACGCCCGTGATTTCGCCGCAGTCGGGTGCTTCCAGGCCGGTCAGGATGCGCAGCAGCGTGGTTTTGCCGCAGCCGGAGGGGCCCATCAGGCAGGTTACGCCCTGCGGAATATCCAGCGTTACGCCGCGCAGCACGCGGCGTTCGCCATAGGCCTTACAGATATTTGACAGCGTAATGCTCATAGCTGCTCCAGCCTTCCATACAGCAGCCGCACCGCCAGCAGCACGGCCTTTTCAAACAGCACGCTGACCAGCACAATGGCCACCGTCCAGGCATACAGGCTTGTCAGGTCAAAGTAAACCTTGGATTGGTACAGCTGTTCGCCGATGGAGCCGGTGGGAATGCCGATTACCTCAGCCGCCACGCCAGCCTTCCAGCTCATGCCCAGCGCCAGCGTCAGCGCGCTGAGCAAATGGGGCTTGATGTGGGGCAGCTGGATATACAGCAGCCGCCGTCCCCAGGATACATGATAGAGCCGCGCCATTTCCAATAGCTGCGTGGGCGTGCTTTTGAGCCCCGACAGCAGGTTGCCATAGGCGATGGGCAGCACCATCAGAAACGCGATAAAGGCCGATAGCCGCCGCGCGGACAGCCAGATCAGCGCCAGGATGATAAAGCTGGCCACGGGCACGGACTTGACCGTAACCATCAGCGGGCGCAGCAGGGCCTCCATCAACGGCAGCCGCGCGGCCAGCATGGCCAGCAGCGCGCCCAGCAGGAAGCCCGCAAAGAAGCCCAGCGCGATGCGCCGCAGGCTGTAGCCCAGCGCGGCGTAAAACGCCCGCTCCCCCAGCAGCGCAAAAAGCCGCTCCGCCACCCGCAATGGGGAGGAGAGCAGCAGGGGCTGGTGCAGCGCCATCGCCGCCGCCTGCCAGACAAGCAGCCAGAACAGCACGGCGGCGACGCGCGCAAGCCAGTGATTTTGCAGTTGTAAGCCTTGATTACTCGGCCTTTTCATTCAGGTAGTAGAAGTCCTCTCCAGGCAGCTGGCCGCCCACGGCCTTGGGGTTCAGATCGGAAAGCACCTGCAGATAGCCCGCGACGGCGCTGTGCATTTCCTCGCCCGTCAGGCACACGATGTTGCACTGCGGCAGGGCCTTCTTGGCGACGGCTGCCTTGACGATATTGTACTTTTCAATCAGCTGGGCGGCCTCGTCCACATGCTCGTTTACATACTGGGCGGAGGCGGCGTAATCCTTCAGAAAGCCCTCCACGGCTTCGGGGTGCTGCTGGGCAAACTCGCGGCGCACCACGATGCCCGCCGTCACCAGACGGCTGCCGTTGTCCAGCTTGTCCCACTCGGCGGTCAGATCCAGCGCCACGCGCAGACCCTCCACCTGGGTGGAGGCGACGGTCACATAGGGCTGGGGCAGCATGGCCACGGCCTGATCCTGCGCCTTCATCAGCGCCACCACCTCGGTGGGCTCGCTCTTCCATTCCACGGTCAGATCCTTTTCGATATCCAGACCGGCGGACTTGAGCAGGTAGGTCAGGTTGTATTCAGGCGTGGAGCCCTTGCCGGTGGCGTAGACGGTTTTGCCCTTCAGGTCGGCCAGGCTCTGGATGCTCTCGCCGCCCTTTTCCACCACATACAATACGCCCAGGGCGTTGACGGCCACCAGCTCCAGCGCGCCGTTGGTCTTGCTGTACAGCACGGAGGCCAGGTTGACGGGCACGGCGGCGATATCGATTTCGCCTTGAATGAGCTTGGGGGTGATTTCATCGGCGGAGCCGGCCAGCAGGAAATCATAGCTGTTGGCGGCCTTGCCGTTTTCGCTTTCATCCAGCAGCTGCACCAGACCCATGGCGGTGGGGCCCTTCAGGGCGGCCAGGCGCACGGCGGCGGGCTGCTCGGCCAGGGAGCAGGCGATCAGGGACAGGGTCAGCATCAGCGCCAGCAGGCAGGCGAATAGTTTTTTCATTTTATAAATACCTTCCTTTCGTTCGTCTCCGAACGGAAGATATTATAGCCGTTTTGCCTGCTTTTATCGGTTGCAATTGCAACAAAAAAACAAATTTTACCCGCCGCCCAGCAGTTCAAAATGGTTTTTGCGGTAGCGCAGCACGCCCTGCGCCTGCAATTGGGACAGCATGCGCGACAGTGCGCTGCGATCCACCCCCAGGTAGGCGGCCATGCCCGCGCGGTCAAAGGGGATATCAAAGGCGCTGCTGCCCGCGTCGCGCGCGCACTCGGTAAAGAAGGCCATCAGCTTTTCGCGGATGCCCGCGCGGGAGAGAATCTGGATGCGGTCGTTCATTTGCAGTGTGCGGCGTGCCAGCATGGCGGTAAAACGCTGCTGAAGCAAGGCTTCCAGCTCGGTTTGCGGCGGGCGGCGCAGGCTCTCGCAGCGCAGCCACAGGATGCTTGCGTCTGACGCTGCGCTGATGATGATGGGGGCGCCCGATTGCAGATAGCACAGCGCCTCGCCGAAGGTTTGCCCCGCGCCCACCTGCGAAAGCAGCATTTCGCGGCCGTCGATGTCGGTCATGCTCACGCGCACGCGGCCGTCCAGCACCAGCCCGAAGGCATGCAGCGGAGCCGGGGCGGCCTTGAGCAGCGCGCCGCGCGGGCAGGCGCGCTCCTGCGCGGCAAAAAAGCGCAGCGCGGCGTGCAGCTCGGCTTCCGGAAGGCCTTGAAAAAGCGCGCAGTCATACAGCGGGCGCATGCTATCCTCCTTGCGGGCGTTTTCCTTATCATAGCCCATTTTTGTTGCGGATGCAACAGAAATTTTGCACGGCAACGTCCTTTTGCCCGCTGCATTTTTTGCGCAATTTGGGCGGTTTTTCTGACCATAATATTGACATCCACGCCTTTGTGGGCTTATAATATACGATCGTGGCAAAGGCCACAGGAAGGGGAAAGGTTATGCTTCAGGACGAAGTCGCCCGCAGACGAACGTTCGCCATTATCAGCCACCCGGACGCCGGTAAAACCACGCTGACTGAAAAGCTGCTGCTGTACGGCGGCGCAATCCGTCAGGCGGGCTCGGTCAAGGCGCGCAAGGCTGAGCGCCATGCAACCAGCGACTGGATGGAGATTGAAAAGCAGCGCGGCATTTCGGTTACCAGCAGCGCCATGCAGTTCTCCTTCAATGGCTTTAACATCAACATTCTGGATACCCCGGGCCATCAGGATTTCAGCGAGGATACCTACCGTGTGCTGGTGGCGGCCGACAGCGCCGTGATGCTCATTGACGCCGCCAAGGGCGTGGAGGAGCAGACGATCAAGCTGTTCAAGGTCTGCCGGATGCGCGGCATTCCCATCTTCACCTTTGTAAACAAGATGGACCGCGCGGCCAAGGATCCCTTCCAGCTGATGGACGAACTGGAAAACGTGCTGGGCATCCATGCCTGCCCCGTCAACTGGCCCATCGGCACGGACGGCGATTTCCAAGGCGTGTATCACCGGGATACCAATCAGATTGAATTGTACTTTGGCGGCGACCACGGCAAGGTCAAGGCGGGCAAGACCGAGATTGCGCTGGATGATCCCGCGCTGCCCGGCATGCTGGACAAGCATTATCTCAGCCGCCTGCACGATGAGATCGAGCTGCTGGATGAGGCGGGCGACGCCTTTGATCTGGACGCTGTGCGCGCGGGTCAATTGACCCCCATGTTCTTTGGCAGCGCGGTGACGAACTTTGGCGTGGAGCCGTTCCTGGAGCGCTTTTTGCAGTATACCCCTCCGCCGCTGCCGCGCGAGAGTGATCAGGGCATGGTGGAGCCGGATGACGAGCGCTTCTCGGGCTTTATCTTTAAGATTCAGGCCAACATGAACCCCGCGCACCGCGATCGCCTGGCCTTTTTGCGCATCGTGTCGGGCGAGTTCCGCAAGGGCATGACCGTGTGGCACTCGGGCTCGGGCAAGGAGATTCAGGTCAAGCAGCCCCAGCAGTTCATGGCCGACGAGCGCGAGGGCATCGAGACCGCCTATCCGGGCGATATCATCGGCCTGTTCGATCCAGGCATCTACCATTTGGGCGATACGCTGTGCGTGGGCCGCAAGATCCGGTTTGAAAAGATCCCCGTGTTCGCGCCGGAGCATTTTGCCCGCGTGCGCCCGCTGGACAGCATGAAGCGCAAGCAGTTTGTCAAGGGCATTATGCAGCTCAGCGAGGAAGGCGCGATCCAAACCTTCGTGCGCACCGAAACCGGGCGCGAGGATTTTCTGGTCGGCGTGGTGGGCGTGCTGCAGTTTGACGTGCTCACTTACCGCCTCAAGAGCGAGTACGGCGTGGATCTGGTGGTGGAGCAGCTGCCCTTCCGCTATGTGCGGTGGGTGACGGATACGGCCATTCCCGTGGCCGAGCTCAAGCTCACCTCCACCTCCGGCCGCGCGCAGGACGCCGAGGAGCGCGATGTGCTGCTGTTTGAAAACGAGTGGAGCATCCGCCTGGCGCAGGAAAACAACAAGGGGCTGGAGCTGAGCGAGCTGGCTCCCAGAGCGCAGTTTTAACAGTAATTTTTGATACGAGGAAGGCTGATTCGCATGATTCGTTCCGATATCCGCAACATCGCCATCATTGCCCACGTTGACCACGGCAAGACCACCCTGGTAAACGAAATGCTCAAGCAGGGCGGCGTTTTCCGCCAGAACCAGGAGGTTGCAGACCGCGTGATGGACTCCAACGATCTGGAGCGCGAGCGCGGCATTACCATCCTGTCCAAGAACACCGCCGTGCACTATCACGACGCGAAAATCAACATCGTCGATACCCCGGGCCACGCCGACTTTGGCGGCGAGGTGGAGCGCGTGCTGAAAATGGTGGACGGCGTGCTGCTGCTGGTGGACAGCTTTGAAGGCCCCATGCCGCAGACCCGCTTTGTGCTCAGCAAGGCGCTGGAGCTGAGCCTGCCGGTGCTGATCTGCATCAACAAGGTAGACCGTCCCGACGCGCGCTGCGCCGAGGTGGTGGATGAAATCCTGGATCTGCTGATCGAGCTCAACGCCGATCCTGAAACGCTGGAGCGCCCCATCCTGTACTGCTCCGCCCGCAAGGGCACCTGCACGCTGGATCCCGATGTGCCCGGCACCGATCTGCGCCCGCTGTTTGACAACATCATGAAGTACATCCCTGCGCCTGAGGGCGATATGGAAGGCCCTGCGCAGGTGCTGATTTCCACCATTGATTACAATGACTATGTGGGCCGTATCGGCGTGGGCCGCATCAGCCGCGGCACGCTGCGCGCGGGCCAGATGGTGGTGCGCTGCAACTATCTGGAGCAGGATAAGACCACGCCGCCGTGGCGTCTGACCGGCCTGTTCCAGTACGACGGCCTCAAGCGCCTGCCCGCTGAGAGCGTGGGCATGGGCGACATTGTGGCGCTGACGGGTCTGGAGGACATCGCCATCGGCGACACTGTGTGTGCGCCCGAGGCGGTCGAGCCGCTGCCCTTTGTGCATATCAGCGAGCCCACCGTGACCATGACCTTCTCGGTAAACGACAGCCCCTTCGCCGGCAAGGAGGGTCAGTATGTGACCAGCCGTCACCTGCGTGCCCGCCTGTACCGCGAGCTGCAGACCGATATGAGCCTGCGCGTGACCGACGGCGATACGCCTGACTGTTTTGATGTGTGCGGCCGCGGTGAATTGCATCTGTCCATCCTGATTGAGACGATGCGCCGCCAGGGCTATGAATTCCAGGTGTCCAAGCCCGAGGTTATCTATAAGGAAATCGACGGCGTAAAATGCGAGCCCATTGAGCGCATGGTGGCCGATGTGCCCCAGGCTTACGCGGGCGCGGTCATTGAAAAAATCGGCCGCCGCCGCGGTGTGCTGGAAAAGATGGAGGGCAGCGACCGCGTGCGCCTGGAGTTCCTGGTGCCGTCCCGCGGCCTGTTCGGCTATCGCAGCGAGTTCATGACCGATACGCGCGGCGAGGGCATCATGAGCGCCGTGTTTGAAAAGTACGAGCCCTTCCGCGGCGACATCCCGCACCGCAGCGTGGGCGCGCTGATTGTGTACGAAACGGGCGAGACCACGCAGTACGGCCTGTTCTACACCCAGGAGCGCGGCACGCTGTTTGTGGGCAGCCAGGTGCCTGTGTACGCCGGCATGATCTGCGGCGCGAACAGCCGCCCGGGCGACATCGTGTGCAACGTGTGCCGCAAGAAGCACGTGACCAACACCCGCAACGCTGCCTCCGCTGAGGACAGCCTGCGCCTGGTATCCGTGCATCCGCTGACGCTGGAGGAATGCCTGGAGTTCATCGACGACGACGAGCTGCTGGAAATCACCCCCAAGAGCCTGCGCATGCGCAAGCGCCAACTCAGCCATGAGCAGCGCGCCAAGAACGCCGCGCGCGGCATCAAATAAAATATCAACCGCAAGCATAGATAAAAATCCGGGTTTGGCAAAAGCCGACCCGGATTTTTTGCACTGTTTTAGCGGGAGAGATACAGTCAAGGATCATTCGATAATTCAATATTTTTTTCAAAAACGATTGCATTCATGCAAAATATGGCATATAATATTCCTACAAAAACAAATAATCCATATCCGCACGAAGCGCTTTGCTGACTCCCACTCTGACGACCGACAAGAAAGGAGCCTAACATGAAGTACTATATCGCCATCGACGCCGGCGGCACTAAGACAGACAGCGTGCTCTTCGATCAGGAAGGACACGTCCTTGCGCGCGATCTCAGGCGCGGCGCGAACGCCTTTGACCTGGGGCCGATGGAAGCGGCCGCGCGTATCAGCGGGGCTGTCGAGATGCTGCAGGAGCGGCTGTCCGAGGATGCTAAAATCAGCGGGGTATACGGCGCGGTATCCGCCGCGCACTACTATCCCGAGATTGCCCGCGCGGTATCGCGCGCAGCGGGCGGCGCCCCCTGCCAGTTTAACGGCGTGGTATACAATGTTATGGCCGCCGTGCTGGGTCGCGAGGACGGCATCTGCATGATCTCCGGCACCGGCTCCTATGTGGCCGCGCGCAAGGGCGACGCGCCCATGCTTTATCTGGGCAGCAGCGGCTACATGCTCGATACCGGCGGCAGCGGCTATGCGCTGGGGCGCGCCGCGCTCATCGCCTCCCAGCGGGAGCGCGAGGGACGCGGCCCCAAAACGCTGCTGACAGAAATTGTAGAGCGTGATATGGGCGAAACGCTGATCGACCATCTGCCGGCCATCTATGCGGGCGGCCGCGCCTATGTATCATCGTTTGCCTATGCGGTGTTTGAAGCCTGCGTGCAGGGAGACCCGCAGGCCAAGGCCATCTTCCAGGAGGGCGTTGATTACTTTGCCGATGCGCTGAAGCATGCCTGCGCCTATCTGGATAAGCCCTGCGTTGTGGCGCTGGGCGGCGGCATCTTCCTGCATTATCCCAGCTATGTAAACGCGCTGCGATGCCAGGCGCCCGCAGGGTGCGAATTCCGTCTGCTGGATGCGCCGGCAGTGTACGGCTCGGCGCTGGAGGCCATGTGGCGCGACGGCCAGCAGACAGGCCCCGCCTTCCGCGAGCAGTTCCTGCGCACCTATGAGGCGCTGAGCACGCGCCGCGGCACCTCCTACGCATAACGCCATTCGGCCGGGCAAAAAGGGTTGACCGCCCGCTGCGCAGGGGCTATAATGAATGCGTCATTCTGCGCAGAAGGAGCGTTCTTATATGAAGCCCATCACCATTGCCATCGCGGGCTGCGGTTCGCGCGGCATGCAGGCGTATGCCCCAGGTCAAGCCCTTTTTCCCGGCCGCATGCGCATTGTGGCGGCGGCCGATATTCGCCCGGAGCAGCTGGCACTGATGCGCGAGCGCTATGGCCTGACGCAGGCGCAGTGCTATGACAGCGCCGAGAGCATGCTGCGTCAGCCACGGCTGGCGGACGCCATGTTTATCTGCACGCCCGACCGGCTGCACTTTGGCCAGGCGGCCGCCGCGCTGGGCAAGGGGTATCATCTGCTGCTGGAAAAGCCCATCGCCGAAACCGAGGCGGAATGCCGCGAGCTCGAGCGGCTGGCGCGGCAGGCAGATCGTCATGTGATCGTATGCCATGTGCTGCGCTATGCGCTGTTTTATCAAAAGCTGAAAGAATTGCTGGATGCCGGCGCGGTGGGCGAAATCCAATCCATCCAGGCCATCGAGCGCGTAGGCTATTGGCACCAGGCGCACTCCTTTGTGCGCGGCAATTGGGGCAACGCCGGAAAAAGCTCGCCCATGATCCTGCAAAAATGCTGCCATGACATGGATATCCTGCTGTGGCTGACAGGCAAGCATTGCCTGCGGGTATCCTCCTTTGGCGCGCTGTCGCACTTTGATGCGGCGCACGCCCCCGCTGGCGCGCCCCTGCGCTGCACGGATGGCTGCCCGGCAGGCGATACCTGCCCCTATAACGCCGAGCGCTATTATATGGGTAAGCTTCGTGCGGGGCAGTTAGGCTGGCCGCTGAACGTGGTGGCGTCCTGCCCCGATGAAAACAGCGTGATGGCCGCGCTGCGCGAGGGCCCCTACGGGCGCTGCGTGTATCATTGTGATAACGATGTGGTGGATCATCAGGTGGTCAATCTGGAATTGGAGGGCGGCCTGACGGTCAATTTTACCATGTCCGCCTTTACCGCCCACGGCGGGCGCGAGATCCGCGTGATGGGCACGCAGGGCGAGAAGATCAGCGAGCCGTATGTCACGGGCGAGCTGCGCTACTATGGCGAGAATGTCAC
>ERZ825384.814-NODE-814-length-39471-cov-3.429318_pt1 | contig 39471 bp, 56 predicted proteins | sample MGYA00519931_ERZ825384 | MGnify/ENA primary metagenome ERZ825384 (study PRJEB31778, sample SAMEA3449200) | human gut metagenome | biome: human gut; feature: human-associated habitat; material: faeces | place: United Kingdom | collected 2010/2012 ...
GAAGTCAAGATCACGCAGGTACGGTGGGACGGCGATACGGGCTATTCCAACAAGGAAGATACCGGCGCGGCGGAGGGTTCCACGGGCTACAGTCAGCCCGGCTGCACGACGGCGGGCAGCCACAAGCACAGCGTAAGCGGCGGCTCGACCAGTGAAGGCGGCGCGCATTACCATGTGATCACCAATCACCGGCATTCCTTTGGTGGACATACGCACAGCATGAGCCATACGCATCCGCTGAATTTTACGTTGAGCTTCACGATCCCGGCCCTGACGATTCCCTTGCCCGGGCACCGGCATCGGGTCAGTCTGGGCGGGCATACCCACAGCGTGACCATTCCCAACCATACCCACGACCTGACCTACGGGATCGTGCGGGGGAAGGAAACGCCGCAGGCCGCTGTGCTTCTGATCAACGGGGAAGAAAAAGCTTCTATCGGAACCGATTTTGAGGGCGATATTACCGCCTATCTGGCAGGGGAGGATGGGAAGATCCCCCGCGGCCGGTATATCAACATCGGTATCCGGCCGGATATGGCGGCTTACATTTCCATTACGCCGACGGCGATCGGCTTTATTCAATCCAAAACGGGAGGGCAATACTGATGGGAGAACTTTTGACGATGTATCCGCCCCAGAATAACAGCCCCTATACCACCCTTGAAGAAGCGATCGGCGCTGGCGAGACCAGCGTGACGGTAGCGGATGCTTCCGTACTGCCGGACGCACCGAACCTTTTGACCATCGGCACGGAAGAAAATGCCGAGGTGGTGCTGATGACAGCCAAGACCGGGAACATTCTGACGGTGCAGCGGGGCGTATACGGGACTACGGCAGGGGAGTGGGGAAAGGACGAGCGGATCTACCGTGCGATCACCGCCAAGGATCTGGGCGACCTGCAGGATAATGTGCGGATATTGAAAACCGACGTGGAGGGAAAGGCGGCTGCGACGGATTATTCCGCTACGTTTTTAGCATCCGCTTGGAGCGGATCTGCTATTCCCTATGTCCAGACCGTTGCAGTGCCCGGAATGGAGGAAAACGAGGATCGGCCGCTGGCAGATTGGGATTATTCCGGAGCAACGGCCGGCAATTTTGAAGAACTGCAGGAGAATTTCGCCAAGATCCTGCGGCTGGTGCCGGGAGCAGACAGCCTGACGGCTTACTGTTATGGGGACAAGCCGACGATCGACCTGCCTGTCACGGTTAAGGTGGTGAAATAAAATGGGCGACTGCATGATTATGAACCGCATTGGGATCGTTAAAAAATTGCCGGTGCTGAACGCCAGCTACCCGGCCAACGTGACAAACTGGCAGGGCGAACAGGCCACGTTCAAGGTGGAAATTTCCACGCCGGGCGTGCCGGCGGAATACACGTACCAGTGGTACCGGGACGGAGCGAAGTGGACGGGGGAGACCAACGCCACCGTCAGTTGGAGCAGCGCCAGCATCGGCAGCCACAGCATCTACTGCGTAGTGACCAACAAGGCCGGGGAAGTGACCAGCCGGGTGGCCACGCTGACGGTGAAGAACCCCAACATGACTTACACCTACACCGGCGACCATGAGAAGATCGACGACGGAAGCGGCAACTGGCGCATCAAATTCAAGAGCAGCGGCACGCTGAAGTTTACCAATCTTGGCAAGTGGGACGGCAAGCTGGACGTGTTCTGCGTGGGCGGCGGTTGCGCGGGCGGCAGCGGCAACTGGGACGCGAACAACGGCTACGGCAAGGCGGGCAGCGGCGGATACACCAAGACACAGAAGAGTATTCAGGTGACCGCGAATACCGCTTACAGCATCGTGATCGGCGCGGGCGGACAGAGCGCCTTTGCGCCTGGCGGAAGCACCAGCGCATTGGGCGTGACGGCGAACGGCGGTACGAAGCTGGGAGGCGGCAGCGGCGGCGGGGCCTACGGCAACGGGCAGGTCTATAACGGCGGCTCGGACGGCGGCAACGGCGACCCGCAGAACGCCGCCAACATCGGCATCGATCATTGGGGTTCCCCCGGCAAAGGGCAGGGGACGACCACGCGGGAGTTCGGCGAATCCACCGGCACCCTGTACGCGGGCGGCGGCGGTGCTGGCGGAAACGGCTCCGCACAGGCCAAGGGCGGCAGCGGGGGCGGCGGCAACGGGGCCTACAGCGGCACGAATGCCCAGCCCACCAGCGGCGCGGCCAACACCGGCGGCGGTGGGGGCGGCATGTACTACGGCCTGACGAACGTCGGCAAGGGCGGCAGCGGCATTGTCGTTATCCGAAATCATCGGTAAGGAGGAAGAAGCATGAACGAGACGTTTTACGCGCTGGTGGAGAACGGTGTGGTAACGAACGTAATGGTGCTGTACCCGCCCAGCGCGGCGGAATTTGAGGGGGCGGTTCCCTGCGGGGAGCTGCCTGTGGCGGTCGGCGACACCTACGACGGGGAGCATTTTTACCGGGGCGGCGAAAAGCTGGACAGTCCCCTTGCAGTGGCGCAGCAGGAGGCACAGACCCTCAAGGAGGACATCCCCATGCTGAAAGCCCAGATTCAGGCCATCAGCGACCGAAACGATTTTGTGGAGGACTGTATCGCTGAAATGGCGACGGTGGTGTACGCAGATGAAAAGTAAATGTGGAGGGTGCAAAGCACCGAGGGTTGAGGACAGCCTGAAAGGCTCCGCAGACGCGAAGCCCGTAACGCGCCGAAGGCGTGGAACGGGCCGACAAAGGCGATAACGGCTGTAAAGCTGTTCGCAATAAAAATCATCTTTGGAAAGGAATGGTGTATCATGATGGCTATGTTCTTTGCGCAGAGGGTGATCCTGGGGAAGACCACGTTTGCCAATGTCCCGAAGGCCCTGAAAGCGGGCGTTGCGGAAGTGCTGATCGACAGCGGCCTGCCGGAGCTGGTGCCGACCGAGTACGGCGGCACGGCGGACGGGGAGTAACGGGGAACCGGGGCTTGCGGCGTAAAGCGTGGCGGGCCGAAAGAAAGGTTCCGCGAAGCGGAACGAGGGCCGAGGACACAACGTACCGCAGGCCCGAAGCCCGTAACGCGCCGCAAGGCGTGGAACGGGCCGCAAGAAAGGGGGCCAAAGGCACCGAGCCGTGAGCACACCGCGAAGCGGTAGCGCAGCGGCGAAGCCCACGCGCCACCGAAGGTGAGGGCGTGGGCCGAAAAAGGGGACGGATGAAGTTCATCCGTCCCTCTTTTTTCAGAGAGGAAGTGAACCAATGAGACCAACAGGAAAAATGGTCGCTGCGGCGGCGGTGGCGCTGGCCCAGAGCTACCACAGCTATCAGGAGATGGACTGTCAGGCCCTGATCGAACAGGCCGTGCGGAACGTGGGCGGCCAGATGGACTACCGGGGCAGCAACGACATGGCGCGAAGTGCGGCGTGGCTGGGGACCCTTGAGAACGCACGAGCCGAGGGAAAACTGGCGCCGGGGGCGCTTTTGTTCATCCATGAGGACGATGAAAGCGGCCTTCCGGCCCGGTATCAGGGGGACGGCTTCGGGGACTTCTCCCATGTGGGCATGTACGTGGGGGAGAACGCCCTGACCGACACGGACAAAAACGGCCAGCGCCGGGAATGCGACGTGGTGCACAGCTCCCAGAGCATGGGCCGGGTATGCGGCTCCACGCTGCAAAACGGATGGACGCACGTGGGCTTAGCGCAGGAGATCGACTACGGCGCGGAAGTCAAGCCGGGGGTCACGCTGGGCGCGGAGATCGGAACGGAGGGCGAAGTTTCTGGCGCAGCGGAGCCGGTGCTTGGAGACGCAAAGAGCGCCTTTTCGGCGGTAGTGCGCACGCCCGACGGGAACCCGGTCAAGCTTCGGAAACGTGCCTGTAAGACGGAAAATCTGTACTGGAAGGTGCAAAGCGGCGAGACCGTCCTTGTGGAGCGGCAGAAGGGCGAATGGTCGCTGGTCACGGCCATCTGCACCGACGGCGTGCGCCGCCGGGCGTGGATGATGAGCCGCTATCTGGAGGGGTAGTCCGATGGAAGCGCTTTTGGACTGGCTGGAAAAACACTGGGGCTGGCTGCTCCCGCTGCTGGCCTCGTGCATCAAGGTGAAGCCCATGGAGGTATCGCCCATGGTATGGCTGCTGCGAAAGATCGGCAACGCCCTGACCGGCGATCTGCGTCAGCAGCTATCTGAGATGGACGGCAAGATCGACCGCAACGAAATGGACCGTATCCGCTGGGAGGTGCTGGACTTCGCCAACAGCTGCCGCAACAAAAAGCAGCACACGAAAAGCGAGTTTGAGCACATCATCGACCTGAACGAAAAATACGAGATGCTATTGACGCGCACCAATGAAACCAACGGCGTTTTCGAGGAGGACTATCGGTACATTCGGGACATCTACCGGGAATGCTGCGAGGAAAACAAGTTTATTGCCTGACAGGGCAGAAAAGGAGGAAAGGAAACATGAAGATCAACTGGACGGTCCGACTGAAAAACAAGGTATGGCTGGCGACGTTCCTCAGTTTCATCGTCAGCACGGTATACCAGTGGCTGGGATACTTCGACATTGCCCCGGTGGTGACGCAGGACGCGGTGCTGCAGCTGGTGACGGCGGTTTTGCAGGTGCTGTCCCTGCTGGGGCTGATCGTAGACCCCACCACGGCGGGCGTGGCCGACAGCCAGCGGGCGTTGGGGTATGAAGAACCTTACCAGCAGGAAAAGGTAAAACCTCCCGAAGATAAAATGAATGAAGTTGAATAATCATACGACGCCCCTTCCACGGTTTCATGCCGCCGGAAGTGGCGTTTTTTAGGTGGGTTTTGGCAACCTTTTGGCAACCTTTTTTTCAAAAACAGATGGATGTGTAGAGGAAAAAGTGTTGAGAAATAAGGAATTTATGAATGGGGGAGGGTGAGATAATTCTATTCTTACGAAAATGACAAAACAGCCTCAATACCTCAAATTATTTAGCTTTTCGTATTTCCGACAACATGCTTTGGCAACCTTTTGGCAACCTGATCGGAAAGAACGTTGGCGAGGCGGAAGGGGATTCTCTCGTTCCCCTGCTCGAAGATGTCATCAATATGTGTATAGATATTGATGGTAGTTGTATAGTCGGCGTGGCCGACGATCCGCATGGTGTACTCGGCAGGAATGCCGGCGAGGACGCAGGCGGTGATGTAGGTGTGACGGAAGGTATGGGGCGTGACATCGGCTTTGTAGTCGCAGCAGGGATTGGGAGAAACAATGGGCTTCCCGGCCTTTTGCCAGCGTTGGACCTTTTCGGCGTATTTGGGAGACAGAGAAAGACAACCTGCCTCCTTCATGATGTGATTCCAGTCATAACGATACCGCGCCTGAGAAAGCGGCTGATTGCCCTTGTCGGACAAAAGATGCAGGTGGGGCAGGCTGCGGTGAGGGCGGAGAAGGTCGATCAGCACATCGGGTAGAGGAACGGTGCGCTCGCCCTGTGCGGTTTTGGGCGTGTCATCCTGCCCCGGCTTTTTGGCGGTGAAGTCGTAGGCTCGGCGGATGTGTACCACCTTGCTGTCCCAGTCGAAATCACCCCATTGCAAAGCCAGCATTTCGCCGCGGCGGAGGCCCAGATAGTACAGCAGGGGGATCATCAACCCATTGGGGGCGGTCTCGGCAATAGTCAGGAGCTTTTCGGCCAGTGTATCCCCGATGGTCTGTTTCTCCGGCTTCGCCTTTACGGCAGGCCACATGAGGGAGGAAGCGATATTGTGGGCGAGCATCCCCTCGGCCACGGCGTACTCCATGGCGTGGATGAGGACGGCACGCACTAAGCGGATGGTGGTCTCGTTCATGCCTGCGCAGGCATCCAGACAAGCCTGCAGATCTGCCCTGCGAACAGCCCGGAGCAACTGCATTTCCGGGAAAAAGGGCATGATATGCACATTGATGGCGTTCTGATAATTGCGCAGCGTGGCGGCAGTTTTGATGCGCGGCCGCTTGATGACGTTGAACCATTCCAGAATCAGCTCCTGAAAGGTGACGCTTCGCGGGTCAATGCCGTCGATGAACTTTTCGCGGATCCGCCGGGCGTTTTCTTCCAGCTCCCGGCGGGTAGTCCCGCTGGCATATTTGACGCCCACGCCGGGAATAGTGATCTTCTTACGGTAGCGGCCGTCTTTCTGTTTGGGCATGGGTGCCTCCTTTGGACGAAAGAAAAACGCTTTTCACACAGGCTGCAAGGGGCAGAAGCGGACAGCTCTTACTGCTCCAATCGTTCCATTAGCGCATCCAGCAGGGGCAGATAGGTGCCCTGAATCTGCTGATAAATCTGATCGACCACGATGTCGTCATACAGGTGGGAAGTTTTGTTGCGAGCGTCCAGCAGGGACAGCCAGCCCTGTTCGTCCGTAACGAGACCTTCCAGATAGGCCTTGCGCATGACGGCTTTGGGGCTGTGAACGTCCAGATAACCCTGCTCCTCCAGATAGTCCTGAGTGGCCTTCCATGCCAGCTCGGCACTGAACTCAAAGCGCTGGATGGCACCGTCCCGGACGGCCTGACTGTGGGTCTGTTCGTATTCGACAATGGCTTCTTTCAGGCGAGAAACGGCGCGTTGCAGCTGGGCGGTCTTTTCGGCGGCGCGACTCATGAGGGGGATCCCTTCTTTCTGGATATTGTGGATCAGATCCGGCGATGTGTGGTCGGTGATGTGGACACAGTCAAACTCCAGCAGCGTTGGCAGCTGCTCCATGGACTCGGCAAAGGCCAGATAGCCGGTATCGTTGCCGTAAAAGGCGATGTCCATATCGCTTCTGGGCCGGTGATCGCCCCGGGCCCGGGAGCCGAATAGCACCACACGGGTGGCAAAGCGGCGGCCGGCGGAGGCAATCTGGGTAAGGACCGCTTCGGGGATGCCAGTGCGGGAGGATAATTCAGCGGTGGAATACATGGAAAAAACTCCTTACTTCAAAGGTGATTCCTTTTGGATTCCCAACTGGGAAGGCGTTTCTTTTTCCTCTAAAGAGAGGGTAAGATTCATCCCTAATTTGGAACTTACTTCGACCAGAGAACGAATAGTCCAATTATAGTCTCCGCTTTCATACTTGGAGATCATGGACTGACCTACATTAAGCCTTTCTGCAAGTTCTTTTTGGGTAAGTTTGTTTTTACGTCGGTATTCTACCAGAGCGGTGCTGACATCGCACATCAGAGAGGCCGCCTGATACAGGATTCTTTCATTGCCCGAGAGACCCGAAACAGCGGAGCCGACGAAAGGAAAGGCAGTGGAAAAGCTTTCGGTACTAAACATACCTGATTCCTCCTTCGCAGGGACATTCCTTTCAAAGATATCATATCACCAATAGGTGATGATTACAACAGAGTACTGAATGGACGTGATCTACGGTGCAGTTTAGGTTGTATAGGTAAAAAAAAGAGGAAACAAAAGGAGACACTTGTATGTCTTTAATGGATTGACATAACGAGAATACATGTTCTAAAATGAGGGTGCAGAAATAAAGCACTAAATCATAGGGAGGAAGAAAATGAACATTTTTGAAGCCACGCGTAGCGCCATTCTTGGAAAGCAAAAGATGATTCGGGTCAGTAAAAATGGAGAGCGTTTTCTGATCGATCCGGCAAATGATATGGATCAGTGCCGAATCGAAGTGGAAAACGAGCAAAGGGCAGTAGAGAAAAACTGGGTGCCTTCTCAGGAAGAATTACTTGCCCAGGATTGGACGGTTACGGCTGTTTTGCCGAAAGAGTCTCTTTCTGAAAGCCTGTGGTGGATGACGGAGGCTTTTGAGGAACACTATAGTCAAAAGTTCCCGGAGTTCGTCGGGATAGTGAGGATAATGACAGAAAAACTGCGTTACGTGCTTCATGTTCAGCCCTACAATGGTGCGGGCGGCGTTGGAATGCTTGAAGAATGGTTGAAGAAGTTTCAGGAGTAAGAGGCAACAGAACTCCATAGGTCGTGTTCTGTACATAGAATTTGGGGCTTATAAGGAAGAATGGCTGTAAAAACTTCACGGTTTATAACGCAAGGACTGTCTAGCCCTTCGATGGGATGCTTAAGAGAAACAGACGTTGTTTCTACATTTTTTGAAGAAATTAGGATAAGGGTATTTGAAGTACGTACTTCCCCACGACTGCGCGCGGCTGCAACAAAATCATTTGTTTTTAGCAGCCAGTTATTCCCTTTTACATTTCCTGGATCTGGATCATTCAGATAAAAACCTTTATAATCAACACCTTTAATAACACAAAAATGTCCGTACAGATCTGTTGGAGAACGACGGCAGAGGATGATAGGAACAATCGAATTTTTAAGACAAGCCGGGATCAATTCCAGAAGACTTGCAATGGAAATGGCAACTGAATTTAAGCCTCTGTTCTGTGCGTCAATGGTCATAAGATAGGTATGGCAATTGAGACGGTGGGATAATGAGTCTACGGCGCTGATGTGATTCCAAATTTCTGCTTGGCTGGTTTCAAGACCAAAATATCTGTAAACCATTTCCAGACAGGCTGCACCGCACATATTGGACATTTGGGGTTGTGGTACATACGGAATATCAAGCTTGATAGAATCCATAATAATTTCCTTTCTAAAAAATAAAGTCAGAAAGCAATGAAACAGAATTGCGCCAGTCCATATTTATGGACTGGCAATTCTTTATCAGAATCCTAATCCGGCATAGGGGGAAAAGCGGACGCTGTTGACGATCGACACGCTTTCGCCGTCTTCCAAAACCAGCTTGCCCACCGGATTCTCTTTTGTGACCGTGTAGATCTTAGCGGTGTAGTTCCCCTTTTTGTCCATAACGGAAACTGCGGCGAGATTGTCCGCCTGCACGGTATAGGTCCCGGCCGGGATATCCTCGCCGACTTTATAGGTGCCGGCCGGAACGGTGACCAATTGGAAATCGTCGCGGCTGAAGATCTCCATGATAACAGCCTTGTTCAGATCCATCAGTTCTTCCGTGGACAGGCCGGACAAGTCGATCTCAGCCAGAGAGATCATAGGGACCAAACAGAGAATGAGAACAGCACAGAGCAGCTTTTTCATTTTTATTCCTCCGGCTCCACGATCGTTTCATCGCCAGTTACGATGTCCGCGAAAACAATGCACTTTCCATCCTCATTATCGCCGATGCCATAATACATGGAGCCTTCCCCATCCAGACTGGTCATGAAATAGACGCGGAAGCCCAGGTCTTCGCGGCCGAGCGTATCAATGAGCGAACGGCAGGTCTGGTAGTACTTTGTTGCCAGAGCTTTGCAGGTGTGCCAGACCTTTGTGTCCTTTCCCGCGTCTATAGCGGCGACTGCCTGGTTCATCATGTCTTCGCTGACGAGCCCGAGAACAATGGCATTATCAGCCTCCACGTAGACAAAAAGCTGTTCCATGTTGTCAACGGTAGAATCGTTGATGATGTTGTTCAGCGTTTGAGTCACTTCTTCAGGGGTAAGGGCGGCGGCAGAACTCCAGACAGGGAGACACAGCAGAACAAGAACCAGGCATAACACCTTTTTCATGGGGGAGACCTCCTTTATTGAATGGCACGCAGCCATATTTTCAATATAACGGATCGGCAGAAAATTCCAAAAATCCCCTCGGGTAAAATGGCAGATTTCATGGCGGAAGGTTTCCAGCTGGCGGGAACGGCAGTCCAGCTCATTGATATAAATATTCAGCCTGCCGTCTTCATCGACTACAGAAAGGCCATGGATGGACGGCGGGAAGACTGCAAAACGTACCACATAATCGGAAGATTCGATCAGCAAAAGGCGGCACCTCTTTTACTCGTTTGAGTCTTTCCCCTCTTTGAAGGCTTCGAGGATGCGGACGGCGGTCATGATGTCTTTTTCCGGGACGCGGGACGCTGCATCAAACAGAATACGGCGGTTGGGATCCCGGCGGAGGGATTCTCGCAGAGCCCATGAATCCTCCGGGTCATTCTGCGCATCTGCGGAAGCATCCAGTGAAGCGGCCATGCTGTAGGACTGGGAAATGGCTTTCGGGTCGTTGGTTTCGCCAATTAAATAGGAAACAGAGCAGCCAAGGGCGGAGGCTAAAAGTTCCAGTGTGTCGGTAGATGGAGAACGGAGACCTTTTTCGATATAGCTAATCCCCGCTTGGGAAAGTCCACTCCGTTTCGCAAGTTCGGCCTGGGAAAGCCCTTTTTGTTTACGCGCTTCTGTAATCCGATCGCCAATGCCCATGATGGACACCCCTTCACTAAAGTTGTGATTATATTTTATCACAAAAGTGATTGACAAACAAAAACAATAGTGATATACTGCAATCACAATAGTTATAGGAGATGTGATGATGAACGCGATTGCAAAATTGCGAAAAGAACTTGGACTATCACAGGCAGAGCTTTCCAGACGCTCTGGGGTCAAACAGCAAACCATTTGTATGCTGGAAACAGGGAAACGGAAGGCGCCGCGTCTGGACACGGCTGCCAAGCTCGCCGCCGCCCTGAACTGTACGGTGGATGAGCTGCTTCAAAAGGGAGGGAAATGAAGATTATGGATGCGTCTCAGGAGACAAAGATAAAGAAATCACTGAAAAAAGCCGATTATGAATTGGATTTTTTTCCGGCTTTGAAAGCTTCGAGGATGCGGACGGCGGTTAAAATGTCTTCCGCTGGAACATTGGCGGCTGCATCGAAGAGCATTTTTCGGTCAGGATCCCGGCGGAGGGATTCCCGCAGAGCCCAGATTTCCTGATCTTCGGCACTGCTGGCGGACATATCCATGGAAGCGGATACACTGTAGGACTGGGAAATGGCCTTCGGATCGTTGGACAGCCCCGTTAGATAATCTAAAGAAACGTCAAAAAAGCTGGCAATGGCCCGCTGCTGTTGTGTGTCCGGCAGTGTGCGTTCATTTTCCCATTGGCTGACTGCGCCTTGCGTAACGTGGAGCTTATCTCCAAGAGCTTTTTGGGACATGCCATGGGATTTGCGTAGCTCAGCGATTCGAATTCCGATCATGTTTATCCACCTCGTTTTTCATTATAATAGCTGTGCTATTTGTTTTCAACAAAAATTAGAGATACTATTGACATGAGCGATTAGTGATGCTAATATTAGAACTGCTAATAGGAGGGCGCTATGAAGATTAAGGAAATGCGAAAGCGGTCAGGTATGACACAGAAAGAGGTAGCTCAGCAAATTGGTGTGACACAAGGCGCTGTTTGGCAGTGGGAAAGCGGAATGGTGATGCCGACAGCCGTAAATTTGCAAAAGCTTGCTGCCGCCCTGAACTGTACAGTGGATGAGCTGCTTCAAAAGGGAGGGGAATGAAGGTGAACATTGTGGATGCAACGCGGCGGGTACAAACAACCATCCGCCTGCCCACGGCGCTGATGGAGCAGCTGCGGCGGGAGGCGGATGGCAAGGGGGACAGCTTTAATGGAACGATTATTCGGCTGATTCGTCAGGGGCTGGAACAGGAATGGGGCCAAAATGAGCCTCGTAAGCCTGAACGGACTGCTTCATCAGCATTTCAAGCTCTTTATTGACGGAGCGACCGTTGGCAGCCGCGACGGTTTTGAACTTATTCATCAGGGTACGGTCAACGCGGAGGGGATAGGGATTGGCCTGCGGCATGGGAACACGCCTCCTTATGGAAGATATCGTTATCGTATCAAAAAGATATATTTTGAACAAGTATTCAAAAAAATATCAAAAAGATATTGACAAGATGAGCAAAATAGATATTATATAAATATCACCAAGGAGGCCGCGAAAATGGTTCGATTTTTGATTAGCGTACCAACAGCACTGCGGGATGAACTGAAAAAAGTCGCCCGGGAAGGCGGGTATACCATGACAGGGTTGATTCGGCAAATTTTATGGGAGTGGGTAAGGGAACGGACATGACTCAATTTAGCGGAGGACTGGGAGGTTATGGAATGAAAAATGACAGTTTTTCCGGAGCGATCATTTGTGGATTTATCTGCGGCGCAGTCGTTGCGGCAGCTATTCTGCGGGCTATAGGATGCCTTTGAGCCACGCTGCCAACAGCGTTGAGCCAACGCCGGACACAAAACCCAGACCAAACTGAACCAGGGTCTTCTTCCAGAAATCCATGCCGGACTGGCGGCGGGTGTGAAGGTACAGACGGCCTTGCCGTGTGATGGAACATTCTTCGGCATAGGCACGGTCACCGCCGGGAAGAACGGCATAGTCCCTGGCAGCAAGGCCCAGCCGGTTCAAAACAAGGTAGTCTTCCTCCGGGATCGGGCGTGGATGACGGCGGAGGGAGCGCAGAGAACGAAACTCGGAAGGAAGCAGAACGGGAAGCTCGGGATTCATGGCAAAACCTCCTTCGTGTTGCTTGCCCCCATTATAACCTACATGCGGCGGCAGCTCAACGGTTTGGGGCTTTGCAAGGCCAATTTAGCACGGATTGCGGGACGGCCCGGACAGACGGGCTGCATCAGAAAAAACACGAGGGTTGAGGACAACCCGCCTCATCATACACTCAACCGATGAAATGCCAAGGGGGTATCAGAATGACAAGGATCCAGCTGATAAACGGCCGTCAGGCGCGGATGATCGAAGCGACGATCAGCCTGCCGGCGGAGGAACTGGCGCGGCTGCTGAGCGCGAATATCACCGACCGCCACGCGGCCATGGTGCAGCAGCATGGCGAGGCCTGCACCAAGACCACGGCGGCCAAGATCCTCAGCTGCTCCACCCAGACCGTCACAGCCATGCTGCGGGACGGCAGGATCAAGGCTGCCTGCGGCGGCGAGCGGGTGGATGTGCGCAGCCTGGCGGACTACATCGAAAACCGGGGTGAATACGACTACGCCGCCCGCCAGCAGCGCAAGGGCCGGGTGAATTATGTGTGATGTTAAGGGTGAACGAAGTGAACCGAGGGCGAGCACATCGCGAAGCGATAGCGCAGCCCGAAGCCTGCGACCAAGCGGAGCGCAGGGGGCAGGCCGCAAAGCTGTGCCCACATTGCGGAAGCGTGCTTACGTACCGCCGGGAAAACACGCCCGGCTGGGTGTATCGAAAGTTCTGCCGGAAATGCGGGAGGGAATTTCCCCTCCGGCAGGCCCCTGACCCGGCCTGCTGCCTCAGCTGCGACATGCACACGGACGGCAAGCTTGGCAGCTGCCGGCTGTTCAAAGACAACGACGGTGTGAAGGATGAACAATGCGGGGCATGGAGCCCCAGATAAAGGAAGATGGATATGCGAAAGACAGAAGCGATGCAGACCCGGAACGGGGTGATCTACTTCCCGCTGGAGGACAGGAAAAGAGAGGACTGGCGGGTGGAGGTCATACAGAACGCCACTGTAGTGGACATTCTGCTGGCTGTGGCGGCGGCGGTGCTGCTGGCTGCGCTGATGCTGGGTGCGGCGGAAGCCGTACAGCTGTTCATGGGGTGGCAGGGATGGTAAGAAAAGCCAGACAGGCAGCCTGCCTCCGGGCGTGGACAGGCCCCGCTGTTTATCACGGGATTGAGATCATCCCCCGAACAGGCCTGAACCTTCTCAGGTACAAGCGCCGCCTTCGCTGGATGGCGGAGGAAGTATGCCCGCCGGATAAAAGCTGGCAGGTGATCCTGCTGCTCATCGGCGCGGTGGGGCTGTTTGGCTACGCCTTCGTCAGGTGGTGGACGGGATGCTGACGATCCGTCAGGCCGTCCATGAGCCGACGCGGCGGATGGGGACGCCGCTTTTCACGGGGGAAAGCAATCTGCCGAGACAGCCCGGCATCTGGGAGCCGGAACGCCTGAACCGCCGCAGGCTGGAAACCTACCTCTGCGACGAAGCCCGCCCCGTCGGCCCGCGGGGACGGAAAAAGCAGGGCGAGCGGAGCGGCCTTGACCTGACGGCCTGCGTGGAGTGCCCAAGCCCCTGCGGCTACGGCATGAGCTATCTGGAACGGCTGACGCGGCAGGAGCTGAAGGAGCTCGGCTGCGGCGGCGACTGCCTGAGCTGCGCCCAGCCCTGCAACCTGTACGGCCCAATGCGGGGCAAGGAGCGCCGGGAAATCAACCGCTTCCTGCGGGTGGCATTGGCAGGAAGCCAGAAAAAGTAACGCGAAGGCGGCGAAGCCGCTCCGCAGACGCGAAGCCTGCGACCCGCCATAGGCGAGGGCGTAGGCCGAAAAGAAGGGCACCGAAGGTGCCGAGGACGAGGACAGCCCCATAAGGGGCTACCGCAGGACGAAGCCTGCGACTCGCTGAAAGCGAGGGGCAGACCGAAAGGATGAGCTTGCATGAATCAGGAACAGGCAATGGACAGGCTGCGGGATGAAATGGCCGGGAAGCACGGCAATCCCGGCGTACAGATCATCGGGGAGGCCATGACGCGGATGCTGCAGCTATCCCCGGAAACGGCGGAGGCGGTGGGCGCTGAAGGAAAAACGCTGGCGGGCGCGTTCGCCGCGGTGCGAAGCTGGGCGGAGAAGCACCAAACGGGCGGCTGCTGCTTTGTGCCGCCCGCTCAGACGGTGGAGATCGTGTGCGAATACTACGGCCTGCCGGACATCGCGGTTCTGGCCCGGGCGGTGGGAGAGCTGACGGCGGAGCAGACCGGCGGGACGGCGGAGGCGCAAGCGCATGCGGAAGCTGTGCAGGCTGCGCAAACTGCCGCTTTGAAAAAACACAGCAGGATGGATTTGGACGCAGAGCTGGACGAGCTGCTGGGAGGGCTGTGAAGTGAGACCCCGGAAGAAAATCCCCACGGCACAGGAAATCATAGACGAACACCTGAACGGGGAAGCCCTGACGGAAGAGATGTGCCGGGAAATGGCGGAAAGCCTGCCTAACCGGGCATGGATTCAGGAATGGAGCCGGAAAAAAGGACACCGGGTTTATTTTGAATGCTGCGGCCGCTATGCGTCGGATGAGGATGAACCGGAAATGCAGGAGCTTCTGCTGCAGAGCAAAAACCACCGGGAAAAAGGCTACTGCCCTTTCTGCGGGGAATCGGTGGAATATTTCCGGCAGCGCTATATTGGCAGAACCGAGCTGGCGGAGGAATATCATACGTGGTATCGCCGGAGCGAGAAAGACCCCGATGTGCTGCTGCTGATCGGCGTGTGGGCTGGGAAAAAGTATTTCAGAGCGCGGAACGGCCTTGTGCCCGTAGAAAGAATCCGCCCGGAGTTTGAGCTTGGGTGCCTGTGCTATCTGCCTATCGGGGATACGCCCCGGCGCTATGTACGGGAAGTGATGCCCCAGCGGGGCGTGTGGGGCAGCTGCACAGGGTATTTCGGCACGGAGGAAAACGACTGGTGGGCCGCCCGGAAAAACATTGGGTGGAACGGAGCAGTCACCAGTCTGTTCGGCGGGAGAATCCACAACGAAATCCATCTGGAAACGCTGGAAAGGGCCGTGCGGGGAACCCGCTGGGCGTGGTACATGAACTGGGCCGAGGAAACGCCGGGCATTCTGTATGGCGCGGATCGGCTGAACGTGCTGGCGGTATACAGCCGTCATCCGCAGCTGGAGTATTTCATCAAAAGCGGCCTTTCGCCGCTGGCCGCCGCCGTGGTGAATCAGGACGATTGCGGCTGTATCCGCTGGGGAGCGCAAACACCGGCGGAAATGCTGGGGCTGGATTCCAACGAATTGGCCCGGCTGAAGCGGCTGCCCCGGCAGCAGATCAACTGCCGGGGGCTGAAATTGAAGCAGACCGCCGGGAAGCTAGGCCAAAAGCTCAAGCTGGAAACGGCGCTGGAGCTGGGAAGCCGCATAGCAAGCTACGATGAGAGGGATTTTTTTCGGACGGTAGAACAGTACGGCGGACGCTGGGGGGCCGCGCGGCTGACGCGCTATCTGGCGCCCCGCCGGGGGCAAATCGGACTATGGAAGGATTATCTGGACGAGCTGATAACGCTGGGAGAAGCGGACGATGAAAGCCGGGTTTTCCCGAAAGACCTGACGGAAGCCCACGCGCAGACCAGCGCCCGCCTTCGCTACCGGCATGACCGGGAGACGGCGGAGAAGGTTCGGGCGGCAGCGGAGAAGCTGCGGGAGCGTTATACCTTCCGGGCCTGCGGGCTGCTGCTGGAGCCCTTCGAAAGCCCGGAGGAAATCGTCCGGGAGGGCACGGTACAGAGCATCTGCATCGGCAGCTATGTGGATCGCTATGCCGGCGGAGGTACCATTTTATGCAAGCTGCGCCGGGAAACGGAGCCGGACAAGCCGTGGCATGCGGTGGAGTTCACCACCAGCGGCGCAATGGTGCAGTGCCGGGGAGATCACAACCAGTCGGAAGAAGAAGACCTGCCGGTGCTGAAACGGTTTTGGGCGGCGTGGGATCGGGCGCGAAAGACAAAGACAGAGCTGCATGTGCAGGTGCGGCGAAAGGAGCGGGCAGCGGTATGACGGAACAGACGGACATGGAACGGGAAAACCGGCCTCTGGAAGGACAGCTTTCGATGGAAAAGACAGAAGCGCAGACGATGGAGCAGACGGAAAGAACCCCGGAGCTGATCGCTGTGGAGATCAGCGCCATCAAGCGCAATGTGCGGTGCATGATGGTATCCAGCGCGGCGGAGATCGGCAAGCGGCTGATGGAAGCCAAGCGGCTGGTACCCTATGGCCGCTGGGGCGAGTATCTGGCGGGGCTGGACTACAGCGACCGCACCGCGCAGAACCTGATGCGGCTGGCGGAGGAGTACCAGCGGGCCCCCGCCGGGCTGGAGGAGGTCAGCTACACCCAGGCCGTGCTGCTGCTGGGCGTGCCCCGGGAGCAGCGGGAGGCTTTTGTGGAGGGCCACGACATGGACGCGCTGTCCACCCGGGAGCTGCAGGCCGAGATCAAACGGCTGAAGGATGAACGGGACGATATGCAGGTGCGTATGGAGGAACTGACGGATACGGTCGAGGCCTTCCGGGTGACGGAAAAGCAGGAAGACACGGCGGTAAAGGAGGCTGAAGCCCTTCGCCGGGAGCTGGCTGAAACACGGGAAGACCGGGAAGCGGCGGAGACGGCCCGGCAGGCCAGCGAAGAGAAACTACGGGAACTGAAAGACAAGCTGGCCGAAGCCGAAGAGCGCCGCCGTCAGGCCGTGGAAGAAGCGGCAGGGAAAAGCGCCGGGGAGATCGACAGTCTGAAAGAACTGCTGGCCCGAAAGGATGCGGAATACGCCGCCCAGCTGGAAAGCGCAAAGGCACAGACCACTGAACTGCAGGAAAAGCTCCGTCAGGCAGAAGAAACTCCGGCGGAGGTGCGGACGGAGATCGTCCGGGAGACGCCGGAGGAGGTGCAGCGGGAGCTGGACGCCCTGCGGGCCAGAGCGGCCAGCAGCTTGAGCGAGAGCGCCGCCCGGGCCAGTTTTGAGGCCATTCGGGACGCTTACAAGCGCCTATGCGACAGTCTGGACGATCTGGAACAGGACAACGGCGAGATCGCCGGGAAGTGCCGCGCGGCCTTTGCCAGAGGACTGAGTATCATGGCAGAAAAGGTGGGAGGAAAGGCATGAAGAAAACCAAAACCGTTATTTTCACGGTCAGCGGCCGGGATTTTAACGCCATTATGAGCGTGTGTTCTCCAGCTACCTCTCGGGATGGCAGCCGGGAGACGCTGGAGCGGATCGAGGTGCGGCTGGACAACGGTCAGGGAATCGCAACCGCTATGGACGGCTATGTCATGGAAGGGCACCGAAGGTGCCGAGGGTCGAGGACAGCCCCGAAAGGGGCTACCGCAGACCCGAAGCCTGCGACCAAGCGGAGCGCGGGGGCAGGCCGCAGGACTCAGTACCGTTTTGAGTACCGGCAGACGAAGCCTCTTCGGGGAGCGTGGCTGCTGCCTCGCTTCCGGCAGATGAGGGCCGACAGTGAGGTGACGCTGACCATTACGCCCAAGATGGTCAGCGCCGACGACGGTATGACGGTGGTGGCCGCCTATGTGGACCAGAACCCCTATGTCAATTGGCCGAAAATTGTGGAGGATCGGGTGGCAAAGGAAACCGTGCATCGAGTCTTCTTCCAGAAGTCCGTGCTGATAAAAGCGCTTAAGTGCGTGAAAGGAAACGAAACGCTGATGCTGGAAATGGCAGGCTCAAAAGATGCGGTCATGCTGCGCAGCCCCAGCATGAGCGGGCTGATCATGCCGATGGTCTGCCATACAGACCCGGAAAAACAATTTTGTCATTTGGTTTGCGGCCTTTCCGAAACAGAATTGCTGGAAAAGAAAGGAAAACAGAATGGAAATTCTGACGGGCAAAATTCGGCAGGTGGAGCCTGACGGGGTGTGGATCCGGGTAGACATGACGCCCGGGCAGGCGGCCCGACTGTGTACGAAGGCCACGGACGAGGCGGCAGTGGGCTTCCGGGACGGGCGAACCATCAGCCCGGAGCAGCGGCGGAAGGCCTGGGCGCTGATGACCGATCTGGCCCGGTACATCGGGTGCGAAAAGGACGATGTGTATGACGACGCCCGGCATGACTGGCTGATGAGCCGGAAGGAAGAGCTGAACCAGCAGGCCTTCCGGCTGTCTCAGGCAAGCGTGACGCAGGCGCGGGAGTTCATCGACTACCTGATCGGCCTGATTCTCCGGCTGGGCTGCCCGGTGAGCCGTCCGCTGTACGAGATGGCGGAGGATATTCCCCGGTACGTGTACCGCTGCGCCATGGAGGGGCAATGCTGCGTGTGCCAGCGCAAGGCGGAGATCCACCATCTGGACCGGGTCGGCATGGGGCGCAGCCGGAAACGGATTGAGCATATCGGCCTTCGTTGCCTGCCTCTGTGCCGGATGCATCACATGGAGGCCCACCAGCACGGGGACGGGCCGCTGATGAACAAATATCACCTGGAACCGATCCTGATCGACGCGAAGATCGCAGCAAAATACAAGCTGGGAACGAAGGGTGAGCAAAGCGAACCGAGCGTTGAGGACAGCCCTGAAAGGGCTCCGGAGGCGCGAAGCCCGCGACCGTAAGGGGGCGGGCCGAAAAAGTGGAGGAAAACAGATTGTGATGGAAAAACAGAAAAGAATCATGGATGCCGATATTGCGCTTCAGGTGCTGCGACTGCACCGTGACAGGGTAAACGCCCGGGAAAACCCGCTGTACTTTGAAACCATGGCTGGGATTATCGACCTGATTGATGGACAGCAAAGAGAAATCAACGCCTACAACGGCGCTGGACTAAAATACGAAGAAGAGATTGCCAAACTGAATGAAACCATCGCACGCCAGTGCGAACAGCTGAAAAAGGCAGCGGCCCGGCTGATCCTTACGGGAGCAGAGCTGGAAGCAGCCAAAAAGGATCTGAATGTTGCCTGTGAAACCTGCAGGAATTATTCTGAACAGGGCTGCATGACAATCTGTAAATTGCGCAATGGCAAACCGTCCGGCTGGGAATGGCGCGGCGCTCAGAGAGAGCCGCCTGTACAGGATGAAATCGCCCGGCGCATCAAGGATACGATTTGCAAATCAAGAGTCGGAGGTATGGAACATGAATAAGCTGACCATCATCGGGAACCTGACCCGGGATCCGGAAATGCGGCAGACCGCCGCCGGACAGAATGTATGTACTTTTACGCTGGCTGTCAACCGGCGCGGCAAAAATAAAGACGCTGCTGATTTCTTCCGGGTCTCGGCATGGAATCAGCTGGGCGAGATCTGTTATCAGTATCTGGCCAAGGGTCGCAAGGCGGCCGTGGTGGGCATGGTCAGCGCCAGCGCGTGGCAGGGACAGGACGGCAGGGCTCATGCCGAGCTGGAGGTGCTGGCGCAGGATGTGGAGTTTTTGAGTCCACGAGAACAGACGGCCGCAGGCGGGCCGGCATCAGACCCCGGACCGGGATATACGGAAGTCGTAGATGAGGAATTGCCTTTCAATTAGCCTAACAGGTTGAGCAAAGCGAAACGAGCGTTGAGGACACCGGCAAAGCCGCTCCTCAGACGCGAAGCCCACCCCAGCCCTTTGGGCTGGCGTGGGCCGTAAAAGAGGTTGAGCAAAGCGAAACGAGCCGTGAGGACATGGCGCAGCCATCCGCAGCGGCGAAGCCTGCGACGCGAAGCGGGGCAGGCCGTAAGAGAGGGACGCATGATGAAATACCTGAAAGTCTTTACGGACTTTGCGTCAAGCCTGGAACCGTTGGGGGACGCAGAATGCGGGCGGCTTTTCAAGGCGATGCTGGAATATGCACGAACCGGACAGGAGCCTGACTTCCGCGGCAACGAACGTTTTATCTGGCCCACAGCAAAGCAGAGTATTGACCGGGACAGCGAAACATACCGCCGGAAGGTGGATGCAGCGCTGAAAGCCACAGAAAAACGTTATCGTACACAAATGTACGATAACGTACAGAAAGAAACGTCAACGTGCGATAACGCGCAAGACAAAGACAAAGACAAAGACAAAGATGATGCGCGCACGCGCGCGGGCAGCAGCAAAGGGCGCGAAGCGCCGAGGGCTGAGGACACCGTGAAACGGTACCGCAAGCCCGAAGCCTGCGACCCGCCGCAAGGCGAGGGGGCAGGCCGCAGCAAAGGGCGCGAAGCGCCGAGGGCTAAGGATAGCGGCATAACCGCTCCACTTTTGAGCGAAGAAGAGGCAGACCGGCTGGGCACAGAGTACACCCGGAATATGCAGACGCTGCTGGCTGCGCTGGAGGATGTTGGCATGAAGCCCACCGCCAGAAACGAGCAGGAGGCGGAGGCGCTGATGGCGCAGTACGGGACGGAAAAGGTGCTGGCGGCCATCGACACGGCGGCGGAACATGACAACCGGGGCGGCGTCAGCTGGGCCTATCTGCGGCGCATTCTGGAGGATGGCCCGCGTCAGTCTGCTGCCGGAAAGCCCGCCGCCACCCGCACCATCCGGGAATGCTGCGTGGTGGATGGGCAGGAAGTGTGGACGGAACGGGTGGTGAGGGCGCAATGACACAGCTCGCAGAAAAAAACGCTATCACTTACGTGAACGTGGATGCGGAAAAGTCCGTGCTGGGGGCGATTCTGCAGGGCAGCGAGGACGCCCTGAACGATCTGACCGAGCGCGACTTTTACCGCCCGGAGCACCGCTCCATTTTTCGGGCCGCGCAGGAGCTGCGCCGGGAAGGACAGGCCATTGACCTGATGACGCTGGGGAACCGGCTGGCGGAACGGCAGGAACTGGAAACCATCGGCGACGCGGCCTATCTGCTGGAATGCTTCCGCTGCGTGCCCACGCTGGCCAACAGCCGCAGCTACATCGGCATCGTGCGGGAATGCGCCCGGCGGAGGGAACTGCGGCAGATGCTGCAGACCGCTGCGGGAAACATCGGCCAGCAGAATGCCGATCAGGTGGCAGACGAACTGCTGAGCAGTCTGCGGGGCCTGTCAGTCAGCCCGGCCAGTTGGATGGATTTTCAGGAGATCATGAGCCGCACCTTTGACCATCTGGACGGCGTGGCCAACGGGAAAATCCAGACCATTTCCACAGGGCTGGCCGATCTGGATGCGGTATTCGGCCTGCGCAAAGGCGAAGTGACCACCATCGCGGCGGGTCCCGGTCAGGGCAAGAGCGCCATGGCGTGGCACATCGGCCGGACGGCGGCGCAGCGGGGTTTCCGGGTGGCGCTGATCAGTCTGGAAATGTCGGAAGAACAGTATGGTATGCGCGCCCTAGCCAGCCTGACGGGCATCCCCATGGAGCGGATCGTCAGCGCCAGAGGGCTGACGGCAGAGCAGTGGACGGCCATTGGCGACACCATGAACGCGGCCCGGCTGCCCTTCTGCGTCACCACCCGGATCAGCACGGTGGAGCAGGCCCGGCGGGAAGCCATGCGCATGGAAAAGCTGGATCTGCTGATCGTGGACTACATCCAGATCATGGACACGGCCCGGCGCATCGACAACGAGCACCTGCGCATCAGCGCCATTACCCGGCAGCTGAAAGCGCTGAGCCGGGAATTGAACATCCCCATCATCATGCTGAGCCAGTTCAAGCGGCTCCCGGCGGGGCAGCGGCCCACGCTGAACGACCTGAAGGAGTCCGGCAGCATCGAGAACGACAGCGACAACGTAATCCTGCTTTACAAGCCTCAGGGGCCATACGATGAAAACATTCCCGGCCCCTATGCCGGGTGGTACGAACAGGCGGAGGCGCGGGAGCAGCGTTTCCTTCTGCTGGAAGTGGCCAAGCAGCGCATGGGCAAGGTGCGCACTGTGGCGGCGGTGTTTGACCCGGCGCGGATGCGGTTTTATACGCCGAAGGCGGAGAACCGCCGGAACGGCTCCGCTGAAAACTGAGAACGAAAAACGCAAGCGCTTTCGGAAGTTAAACGGGGCAGCGCGGCGGCGAAGCCTGCGACCCGCCGTAAGGCGGGGGCAGGCCGAAAAAAGGGTGCTAAGTACCGAGCCGTGAGCACGCCCCAACGGGGCAGCGCAGCCCCGAAGCCCACGACAGCCCGAAGGGCTGGGGTGGGCCGCAAAGAAGGTTGAGCAAAGCGAAACGAGCGTTGAGGACAGCGGCTTTGCCGCTCCGCAGACGCGAAGCCCACAACGCGAAGCGAGGTGGGCCGCAAAAGGAGGAAGAAGCAATGATTTGCCCGTATTGCGGAGGAAAAACGGCCGTCTACCGAACGGTTTCGGAAGAGGAAAGAGTGTGGCGATATCGCAGGTGCCTGTGCAGCAAGTATCATCGCTTTCGCACAGTGGAGAGCATGGCGATATCTGAAAATGGCAGGGAAGAAGAAATGGAAAAAAAGAGGGGCGCGAAGAAAAGGGGGACAGTCCGCAAAGAAGGGTGAGAAGCCTGCGACAGCCTGAAAGATGGGCACAGACCGCAAAAAAAGAGCCCTCCGGCGCGGCTGGCGTCGATGGGCTCCAAAGGTGGCACAAGAAGATCATAGCACAGGGGGCAGAAGGATGCAACAGAATCACGAAACGGAACGGAACGAGCAGCATGTGTGCGCGGCTCCTGGCTGTACGGCGCTGTGCACGGGGGAATACTGCCGCAGGCACAAGCCCAGACATCCCATGGCCGTGTATCTGGGACGGGCTACCGGGCTGAAAAAGGAGATTCGGGAAACAAAGGAACTGCTTTGCCAGCTGCGGGAGCAGGCCACCCGAGCCACCAGCCGTCTGAGCGCCACCCGGCTGTCCGGCACCGGCCGGCATGACGCCATGGCGGGAAACGCTATCCGCATTGTGGAGGCGGAGGAGCGGCTGGAAAAGATCATTGCCGATTGGGCAGAGGCGCTGGCCGTGCGAGTAGTCCTGCTGAGCCGGATGGAGGATCCGCGGGAACGGCGGCTGTTGGAGCTGCGTTATCTGCATGGACTCAGCATTGAGGACATTTGCGTACGGCTGAACATGGAGCGGATGCAGGTCTGGCGGGTGCAGGGAAGCGCATTGGAGCACTTCCGGGAGGTGTATGAGAGGGAACAGAAGGGGGAAAAATAAAAAAAGCCGGGGACTATTCCCCGGTTTTTTTAGCGGCCATATCCGCCCGTATGAGGGACTTGAGATAGCCCTGCAGGTTGGGCTGGCTTTCCAGATGGGCCAGCAGATCGGGCTCGGTATTGCGGTTGATGGCCAGCTGGAAGCGGCGAATGTTGTTGGCCATGTATTTCATCTGGGGGCCGTAGTTCTTTTTGTCTTCGCTCATGGGGGCTCCTTTCTGTAAAGGGCGCGCAGTCGAAGCCTGCAACGCGCAGCGGGACAGGCCACAACAAGGGGGCGAAGGCCCAGAGCCGGGGGAGTGGCCGCTCCAGCTCTGGGCAGTACGTTACTTCTGACGCTTGTAGATCACGAACAGAAGCACCAACGTAGCGGCGGAACAGATCACCTGAATGATGTCCAATGCGATTTCCATCGTTGCAAATGAGACGCAGTTGTGATATTCTGAACACAAGGGTAAGCGAAACGAACAGAGAGTTTTGCTTACCCGAAGCCCACAACACGCCGTGAGGCGTGGAGTAGGCCGGAGGAAGAGAAGGGCTTGCGCCCTTCCCTTCCCGCCTGATTACCTATCGAGCAGCTTGGTGGCTAACTCGACGAGCGCGGCGATCAGGTTCAGGAGCGTCGTGAGCATTGCCATCTTGACCATGGCTTGTTCACGACGCTTTTGTTTGCGTCCCATTTCCTTCACCTCCTTTCGACATTGATAGTATAACATATATGTACATATATTTCAATAGCTTTTGAAAAATATTTTTGGCGTGTTATAAAATGATACATACACCTGTGTTATAATGGCAATGTTGAGAAATACAACGAGGGAGTGCCCGGCGGGCGCTCCCTTTTGCGTTGGCGGAAATTGGGCGGAGGGCGATTCACCATCCAGTAGGACGGCTGCTTTGTCGGCCGCTGTCATGCTGTACTCCATCACAGTGAGGCGAAACAACGATGGCAATAAAGGCACTGCATCTGTGTGCCGCTCCCGGCTGTCGGAACCTTTGCCGGGAAAAATACTGCGAGGCACATCAGCCGCAGCGGTTCGACGGGCGGAGGAATGCGGCGGCGCGCGGGTATGACCGGCGTTGGGCGCGCTTCCGGGCGTGGTATCTGGCCCAGCCGGAGCATCAGTTCTGCACGCTGCACATTTCCCCGAGGTGCAAAGGGCTGGCGGAGTGCATTGATCACATCGTTCCGCTGAATGGTCCCGACGATCCGGGCCGATTCGATCTTGATAATCTGCAGCCCGCATGTCTGGCCTGCAACACGGCCAAGGGACGAAGAATCATTCGCGGAACGTGGAGGTACGGCGTCCCGGCAGCTTCGCCGTCCGATGATAAGGCGTGACGCAGCCTGCAAGCCTTGCAGAACTGCGAATGTTCGATCAACGACGCGGCGCACGCTTTGCCCCCAGGGGGGAGGAAAATCCCTGCTGGGAAGCGACTTGGAACCGCGCCCCTACCCAAACGCGAAAAAAAGTCCTGAAATGGCTATGTTTTTATGAAAGGAGGCTGGCCGCATGGCGAGACCGCCGAAAGCCCTGGCTCAAGTGGAAGGACATTTGACGAAAGCACAGCGAGAGACACGGGAAAATGCGGAAAAACAGCTTTCTTCCGATGAAAAAATAGAAATGTCGGCTGCTGTTAAGAAGAGCAAGGTCGCTAAAGACCTGTTCAAGCGGGTGACGGGGCTGCTGGACAGCATCGGCATGGACGACGCATTCTATGAACCGGTGATTAACCGCTATTGTGTGATGACGGCGGAGTGTGAAACGCTGGAACATGACTTGCAGCGGACGGAGGAACTGCTGGACACGCTGGAAGACCGGCGGGAAGATATGGAATTTACAGATTATGTGCAGTATGCCGGGCAGCTGATGGCAACGAAACAGAAGATCACAGCGGGGCTGGACAAAAAGCGGGCCATGCTGCTGCAAATTGAAAAGGAAAACGTAATGACCGTGATGGGCAAGCTGCGTGCGGTGCCGAAGAAAGCGCCGGAAGATGAGATAGAAGAAGATCCTATGATGAATATTCTGAATTATCGCAGGGCATAAAGCGGGGAGAGAAAAGTGCATGAAGAACAGAGACCCATGATCCTTGGGGCGGATGGCCTTCCGATGGGCGGAAGCGGGCAGGGCATTATGAATAATGAAGCCGCGCTGCGGGTGATCGGCTTTGTAGAATGCCTGAAGCATGTGCGAAGCCCATGGACAGGAAAGCCCTTCAAGCTTTTGCCGTGGCAGCATCAGGTATTGAGCGACGTTTACGGAACCATGACGGAGCGCGGCATTCGGAAATATCAGACCTGTTATTTGGAGATTCCGAAAAAGAACGGTAAGACGGAGCTGGGCGCGGCGCTGGCGCTGTATCACCTGTTTGCGGATGGGGAGCAATATGGCGAAATTTACGGCTGTGCCGCTGATCGGGCTAATGCCGGTCAGTGCTTTGATACGGCGGTGGGCATGATCGACCAGTGCCCGGCGCTGAAAAAACGCTGCAAGCTGAAAATCAGCCAGAAAGAAATCTATGATACCGTCAGCCACAGCTTCTACAAAGCCCTGAGTGCGGAAGCCTTTTCGAAACACGGCTTGAACCTGAGCGCCTGTATTTTTGACGAACTGCACACCCAGCCGAACCGGGAATTGTGGGACGTTATGACAAGCTACGCGGGCGACAGCCGAGAACAGCCCATGTGGTATGTGATTACGACGGCGGGCGATGACCCGGATCGTCACTCCATTGGCTGGGAAATCCACGAAAAAGCCCGGCAGATCATTGCAGGGGAGCGGATCGAACCGACCTGGTACTGCAAAATTTACGGCATTGAGCCTGACTATGAGGGCGATATTTACGACGAAGAACTGTGGTATCGGGTCAATCCCAGCCTGGGGCACACCATCGACATTGAGAAAGTACGGCAAGCCGCCCTTTCCGCACGAAACAGCGAAGCGGAAGAGCGGCTTTTTCGATGGCTGAGGCTGAACCAGTGGATCAGCACAAAACAGGTGGGCTGGCTGCCGCTGCCCCTGTGGGATGAAACAGCAGCGGAGTTCTGCGAGAATGATCTGATCGGAAAACGCTGCTATCTGGGGCTGGACCTGTCCAGCACGCAGGATATTACGGCGGCAGTAGCGCTTTTTCCGCCGGATGATGGCTGTGACAAGTGGCGGTTTCTCAATTATGCGTGGTGCCCGCAGGACGGCATCCGGGAGCGAAGCCAAAACGACCATGTACCCTATGAAAAATGGTGCCGGGACGGCTTTTTGCAGGCAACGCCGGGGGACGTGGTGGATTATCGGGTGCTGGCGGCCAATTTGGAGCGCATCTGCCGCATTTTTGACGTGCAGCACATTATGACCGACCCATGGATGCTGCAATACCAGCAGCAATTATGGCCGGAATGGATGCAGGAAAAAGTGGTGGAGGTGCCGCAGACCATCGCCGGAATGTGTACGAGCATGAAGGAACTGGAACGGATGTTTCTGGCCCATGAGATCCAGCACGCCAAAAATCCGCTTGGACGCTGGGCCTTTGGCAATACGCGCATTGCGACGGATGGGAACGCCAACGCAAAGCCCATGAAGAACAAATCCATTGAGAAGATCGACCCGACGGTGGCGCTGATCAATGCCATGGCGGGAGCGATCCGGCTGGAACCCAGCCGCAGTATTTATGAGAGCCGGGGAATGAGGGTGGTTTGATGGGAATTTTGGATAAGATCAGGAGACGATACCGAAACGCCGCGACGGTGACGGCAGAGGATTCCCGCTTTTCCGCGTGGCTGGCCGGAAAAGGGTATGTACTGGGGCCAGAAAAAGCCCTGCAGGTGGCGGCGGTATTCCGCTGTGTGGACATCATCACCAAAACCATGGGAACGCTGCCCATCCACCTGATGAAACGGGTGGGCGAAGGCGGCCGGGAACGGGCGGAAAATCACCCGGTGTATCCGCTGGTATACATCCTGCCAAACCCTCAGACTACGGCGTATGAATTTAAGCAGATGTACGTGGCCAATCTGCTTTTGTGCCGGGGCGCTTTCGCGGTGATCCGCCGCGATCGGAACGGGTTTATCCGGGAATTATGGAATGTGCCTACGGCCAATGTGGCAGGACCGTACATCAACAATGTGACCGGCGAAAGATACATTGTGGTCAGCGATGACCAGTTCAATGAAACGCTCTATGAGGGCGATTTTTTGTATACACCGGGATTTCTGCTGAACGACCGGCAGACGGCTTTGGAGCCGTTGGCAATCGCGGCGGAGGTACTGGGACTGACCAACAGCCTGGCTCAATATGCGTCCTCCAGCGTCAACGGCACCAGCCCGGGCGGTTTTATTGAACACCCGGGAGCCATGAGTGACAAAGCCTTCGCCCGGTTCAAGGAAGACTTCAACCAGAATTACGCAGGGGCAGTCAACAGCGGCAAGTGGCTCTTTTTGGAAGAAGGGGCCAAGGCCAACATGTTCAGCCGGGACATGGAAAAGGCGCAGGTGCTGGAAAGCCGGAAAATGCAGGTGACGGAGATCGCCCGCATTTTCGGTGTGCCGCCTCATCTGGTGATGGACCTGGAACACGCAACCTTTTCCAACATTGAGCAGCAGAGCGCGGAATATGTGCGGGACTGCATCAATCCGCTGAGCGTGCGGCTGGAGCAGAGCATGTACCGGGATCTGCTGACGGTCCGGGAAAGAAAAAGCTATTATTTCAAGACCAACACCAACGCCCTGCTGCGGGGCGATACCCAGACCCGGGCGCAGTACTATAATACCATGCGGCAAAACGGCGTTATGAGTACCAACGATATCCGGGAACTGGAGGACATGAAGCCCAGCAGCGAGCCGGGGGCCGATCTGCTTTTGGTGAACGGAAACATGATCACGCTGGCAAATGCGGCCGCAAACCTGCCGAAAGGCGCGCAGGCAAAGCTGAAGGAGGGAGTCAAGTGAAAAAGTTTTGGAAATTCAGGAATGTGACGCCTCAGAAGGGTGAACTGACCCTGTATGGGGAGATCAGCGACACGAGCTGGTGGGGCGATGAAGTGACGCCCGCTGACTTTCAGCGCGACCTGAAAGCGCTGGGAGACATTGAAGAACTGAATTTGTACGTCAACAGCCCGGGCGGAGATGTGTTTGCCGGGTTTACGATCTACAATCAGCTGAAGCGGCACAGTGCCCGGAAGATCGTGCATGTGGACGGACTGGCCGCCAGCGCCGCCAGCGTGATCTGCATGGCGGGAGATGAAATCATCATGCCGGAGAACGCCAGTATGATGATCCATGAGGCGTCCGCCATAACAGCCGGGAACAAAGTGAAAATGCGCAAAATGGCCGACGAACTGGAACGCATCGACGGCCAGATTGCCGGAATTTATGCCGAAAAGACGGGGAAAAAGCCGGAAGAACTGCTGAAAATGATGGAAGCGGAGACGTGGATGAATGGAGCGGAAGCACTGGAACAGGGCTTCTGCACGGCGGTAGAAGAAGCGAAAAAGGTCGCCGCCTGCGTCGGCCGTTCCTATTTTGCCCGGTATTCCAATGTGCCGGCCGATCTTTTGGAGGACTGGGACGATGAGCCGGAAGGAACCGGCGAAGAACTGCCTGCCGACGGGGAGGAAACCCCTCAGCCCGTGACAGATAAAGCCCCGGCGGAGGATTCCGCCAGAATTTCCGCACAGATGGAAGCACGGAAACGCCGTCTGGAACTGATGAACAAAAAGATGAAAATGGAGGAATGAACGGATGGAACTGAATGAAATGCTGCAGGAGCGGGCCCGGGTCTATGATTCCCTGCAGAGACTGCAGAACCAGTACAACGACCGCCCCATGGAGGGCACCGACGCGGACACCTACCACAATCTGGAAAGCCGTTTCGATGAACTGACGGCCAGCATTGACGCGGCACGGAGACGTCAGGCCCGCGACCGGCTGATGGGCGAAGAACCCCATGAAAATGAAGCGCCCCGGGATGAACGGCAGCACGAAGCGTTTGTCAATCACCTGCGCACCGGCAGCGGTGAGACCCTGCAGGCCTACAACAGTCTGCAGATGGCCAACCCCACTCAGGCAGGCTATCTGGTGGCCCCGGAAAGGTTTGTGGCCGATCTGATCGCCGAGCTGGACAATGCGCTGCCGTTCCGCAGCCTGTGCAGGCGCTACACGCTGCAGGGCGCGCAGAGCCTTGGCTTCCCCAAGCGCACCGCCCGGATGAACAGCGCTGCCTGGGGCACGGAAGTAAGCGCTCCGACCACGGATAATACCCTTGCTTTCGGCAAGCGGGAGTTCAAGCCTAACCCCATGACTGCCGAGATCCTGCTGAGCCGTACCCTGATCGCCAACGCGCCTCAGGTAGACGGCATCGTGCGTGCCGAAATGGCCTATGACCTTGGCGAACTGATGGAAGAAGCCTATATGAGCGGCGATGGTGTGGACAAGCCTCTGGGCGTATTCACCGCCAACGACGCGGGCATTTCCACCGCCCGAGACGTGGCCGCTGACAACACGGCGACCGCTGTTACCTTCGACGGACTGATGAACGCTAAGTATTCCATCAAGCAGCAGTATCAGAACAAGCTGCGCTGGCTGTTCCATCGGGACGCCATGAAAATGATCGCCAAGCTGAAGGACAGCGACGGTCAGTACCTGCTCCAGCCCTCCGTAACGAAGGATGCGCCGGACATGCTGCTGGGCCGCCCTGTGGTGCTGAGCGAATACGCGCCCAATACCTTCACCACCGGCAAGTATGTGGGTCTGCTGGGCGATTTCAGCAACTACTGGATCTGTGACAGCGAGGGGATGGAGATCCGCGTGTTGGCGGAGCTGTATGCCCGTAACAACCAGATCGACTATTTGGCCCGGATGAGCACCGACGGTATGCCGGTGCTGGAGGAATGCTTCGCCCGCGTGAAGCTGGCCTAACCTGACAGGAAAACGGGAAGCCCACGCCGATCTTCCAAAGATGCTGGGCTTCCCGTAGAGGAAAAAGGAGGAAAAGACGATGATTGGAAGCATGAAGGAATCTGCCAAGCTGCTGGTAGTCAAAGCCGGCGCTGCGGCTGCCGCAACTGAGATCGCCGACGCGGCGATCGTGGACATGCAGGGCTATCGAAGCGCGGCGTTCGTCTGTCTGATGGGCAGCGGCATCAAAGCCACGGCCAAGGTTGCCCTGAGCGTGGTACAGGGGGACGCTGCCGACCTGAGCGACGGCGTGGAAAGCGCAGCGCTGGTGCAGCACACCGCCGCCTCCGATGGCGACGGCAACGGCAAGCTGCTGGTGTTGGACGTGGTGAATCCCTGCAAACGGTATATGCGGGTCAAGGTGAAGCGGGAAACCGCCGTGGCGGACGTTCCGGCGGTACTGGCGATCCTGTACAACGGCGGCGCTGTGCCCGCTCAGCTGGGCGACATGCTGGACGGCGCTGTGCTGGCACAGTAAGGAGGCCCCTATGAAAGTAAAATTCAAGACCCGGTCCTCCGGCCCGGAAGGGACGATCTATCCCGGTCAGGTGGTGGACGTGCCTGAAAGCGAGGCCCGAATGCTGGCGGAGGGCGGTTACGCTGTGCTGCTGGAACAGCCTCGGACGGCAGAAGCGGAGCAAATGCCCGCTGAAGAAACGGAGCAAATGCCCGCGGAAATGGAGCAATCCACCGAAGAAGCGGAACAAATGCCCGAAGAAACGGAGCAGCCCGCCGAAAAAGCGGACCAGAAGGCCGAAGAACCGCGGCGCAAGACTGAAAGAAAGCGGGTTTGACGCTATGATGCGCTTTCGGGTGACGGCACCGCCTACGGATGAACCCATTGATCTGAAAATGGTGCGGGACACACACCTGCGCGGCATTCCGGACGACAGCAGCGAGAACGACTATCTGCGGCAGCTGATACGCGCCGCCCGGGAATACTGCGAAAACTACACGGGGTTATCGCTGGGGCCGCAAACGCTGGAAGCGCTGCCCGACCGGCTGGAGAAAACGATGACGCTTCCCCGACCGCCGATCCGCCGTATCGTCAGCGTGACCGTCACCCGAAAAGACGGGAGCGTGGAAACCGTTCCCGCGTCTGCCTATCGGCTGGACGCGGGACGGAGCCTGCTCTGCTTTTCAGGTCTGCCGGAAAATGTGGAATCCCCTGCGATCACCTACGAGGCTGGGACACTGGAGCTGCCTGCGACGGTACAGCAGGCGATCCTGCTGCTGGTCGGCCACTGGTATGATAACCGGGAGGCCGTAGTTGTGGGCAGCGTGACCAGCGTAGAGGTGGGCATGGCGGTAAAGAACCTGCTGAACCAGAATAAGGGCTGGTGGTTCTAATGGCGAAAAGCGTGCGCACCGGAGAAATGCGGACGGCGGTGGAGTTCTACTCCGTAGAACACGGCATTAACGCAAACGGCTTCCCCACGGAAACGGAAAAAGCTTTATTCTCCGGGCCGGTCGCCTGCAAATGGGTGACAGCCCACGGCAGCGAGGCTATGGAAAATATGCGGCTGAATCTGGAACAGACAGCCACCCTGACCACCCGGTATACGCCCAAAATCACGGTGCGGAGCCGCTGCCGAAGAAAAGACGACCCTGCCGGGCAGGAATGGGAGATTGTGAATCTGAACGATGTGGAAGGACGGCACAAAACGCTGGAAATCTATGTGCGGCGGGTGGTGAAGGCATGACGCTGGAAAAAGAGATCCGTGATTTGCTGGCTCCGCTGGAAATGCCGGTGGCACAACATGTGTATACAGGCGCGGCGGAACGGTATATCGTATTCGAAACGATGTTCGTGCCGGACGGATACGCGGATGATAACGCCCAGTATGAGAGAGTGCTGGTGAATCTATACCTGCATACGCCCATGACCGAGGATACCACGAAACTTCGGCGGCAGATCCAGCGGCTGTGCGCAGAACACGGATGGCCATGGCCCAGCGTGACGGATGTAAGCAGCGACGCAGTCACGGCCGATGGGGCGAAACGGCGGCTGCTGTTTGAGACACAGACGGTGCTGGGGGTGGAATACGATGGCACGGATTGAATTTGGCGACATTGAAGCCCTGATGGACGACCTGCGCCAGTTGGGGGAAGACACGGAAGAAATGGCGCTGGAGATCGTGACAGAGCAGCAGGACATTTTGTATGAGGCCCAGCAGAAAACGGCGGAAAGCATGCTGCAGGGCCCGTACTACGCTGGGGATGTAAAAGCCGGTATGCACGTCAAAACGCCTTTTTCCACCGGGAACGGCGCGGAGGCGCGTATTACCTTTGAGGGCACGGCTCATGGCAACCGTATCGGTGAGATCGCCTTCATCAATGAGTATGGGAAAACGAATCAGCCGGCCCGCCCCTTTATTCAGATGGCCATCGAACAGGAGGACGGAAATTTGGGAAAAGCGGCGGACAAAATCGTGGACAAATACCTGAAAAGAGCGGGGCTGTAAACAGCTTCGCTTTTTGGTAGCAGAAAGGAGAAAACAAAATGGCCAGAATCGGTTTTAAGTATTTCTGCGGGGCGAAAATGAAAACGGAGCCCATGAACGCAGAGCCTACCTACGAAGCGGGAAAGCAGCTGGGCAAGGCGGTAAGCAGCAATCTGAGCATTACCAACAGTGAGGGCGAACTGTGGGCGGATGACCAGATCGCCGAAAGCATGAGCGAATTTGCCTCCGGCACGTTTACCGCCGAGGTGGACAACATTGCGCTGGCAGATCAGGCCTACATGTACGGAGCTAAGTATGTGGACGACGAGCTGCAGCAGAGCAGCGAAGACAACGCGCCTTATATGGGCGTGGGCGGCGTACAGGTGATCCTGCTCAACAATGTGCGCAAGTTCCGCGGATGGGTACTGAGCAAGGTAAAGAGCAAGGTGCCTGATGAGGATAACAACACCAAGACCGCCAGTGTGAGCTTCGGCACCCAGCCCATCAGCTGCACGGTGCTGCAGCCCAACTATGGCCCCTGGCGGCGCATGAAGGAGTTCACTACCGAGGCGGCGGCCAAGGCGTATGTGGACACACTGCTCAATGTGGCGGCATGGCACGCCATCGAGGTGCAGGCTCAGGGCACCGGCCCGAACAAGAGCGTGGACTACACGGGCGGCTATGCAGCCGACAAGAGCGCCTTTGAACTGACCATCACCGGCACGCCGACTAAGGTGTACGACAATGGTCAGGACGTGACCAGCAGCCTGAGCGGCGGCAAGTATACCCTTGCCAGCGTCGAAGGCGACCATAAGATCGCGGTGATTTTCTAAAATTGGGGTTGACTTTCAAGCACACATTAAGTATAATAAATGTGTGCTTGAAAGTGGGGTGATAATGTGAGCCCGCGCACAGGGAGACCGAAGCTGGAAGACCCAAATAACAAGCGTTTTAGCGTATGCCTTAACGAAAAGACGCTTGAACGCTTAGAAAGCTATTGCCAAAAAAATGGAATTACCAAAGGCGAAGCTGTACGCAGAGGGGTTATTCTGCTTCTGTCGCAAAAGAAAAACCCGTAAACTGTTTCAATCTTGGCGGAACGAACAGTTTACGGGCCGACCACAAGATCGCGGTGATTTTCTAAAATTAGGACTTGACTTTCTGTTTAACACAATGTATACTGTTAAACAGAAAGTGAGGTGAAATCGATGTCCCCGCGGACTGGACGTCCGAAAAGCGATAATCCGAAAGGAGATTTTGTCGGGGTACGATTGGACAAGCTAACGGTTGAGAAGCTGGATGAAGTGGTGAAACTGAAAAAGTCCAATCGTTCGGAAATCATTCGAGAAGGAATTGAGCTTATTTATTCGGACACAAAAAAATAGGATAACGGGCGCAATCTTGGCGGACGAACCCGAAATCCTATGAATCCACCCTTTCGGGAGGTATGAATATCATACCACATGCCTCCCGAAAGGTCAACTTTGATGACCCGACAGGAGGTATTATTATGACTACGTTTGAGATCATGGAAGAAGTCAGCAGGATTCATCTGGAACTGCAGGGCGCTCAGGCGCTGGGAGACGTGCTTTTTGAAAAGCTGTTTGTCAAGGACAGGCCCGACCGAATGGCCTATGAGATGGAATACGACCGGCTAGTGCTGCTGAACCGTATGAACGCCAGTCAGGTGGAGCGTGGCCTGGAATGGCTGGGCAGTCTGGAGGAAACACTGGGAAAAATGCTGAAAGAAAAGGAGGGAGTAGCCTGATGAATGAAATGAAGGTGTTCGAAAACTCGGATTTTGGTCAGATCAGGACGGCAATTCAAGGCAATGAACCGTGGTTTGTTGCAGTGGATGTGTGCCGAGTGCTGGAAATTGGGAATCCGTCGCAAGCAACAGCACGGCTGGACGATGATGAAAAGATGACCACTCTCATTTCAAATGAGGGTGCGGCAAGCGGTAAGTCCAGCATGGCGTTTGTCAACGAAGCCGGTTTGTATACGCTGGTGCTGGGCAGCCGCAAGCCGGAGGCGAAAGCCTTCAAGCGCTGGATCACCCACGAGGTTATTCCCGAAATTCGAAGGCATGGGGCATACCTGACGGATGAAGCCACGGAGGCATTTTTCAGCAATCCGGACACGTTTGCCAGATTAGCGGTGAAATGGCGGGACGAACGTCATGCCCGTCTGGCGGCGGAGGAACAGGCGAGGGAGAAGCAGAAGAAAATCGAGGCAGATGCGCCGAAGGTGCTGTTTGCGGACAGCGTCGCGGCCAGCCGAAGCGAAATTCTTGTAGGCGAACTGGCAAAACTGCTGCGGCAGAACGGAGTACCCATTGGCCAGAACCGGCTGTTCCAGCGGATGCGGGAGGATGGGTTTTTGATCAACCGAAGAGGCACGGATTACAACACGCCTACCCAGAAAAGCATGGAAATGGGACTGATGTGCATCAAGGAAACGGCCATTACCCATGCGGATGGTCATGTGACAGTGAACCGCACCCCTAAAATCACGGGCAAGGGGCAAGTTTACTTTATTAACCGCTATCGGGCATAAAAGAACATCAAAGAAAGGCGCTGCCGCCGGGCAGCGCCTTTTGCAACCCTATTTACACTTTCGCAAGCGCTTGCGGATGAAAGGAGAAAACATGAAAATCAATGATTTCCCGCTTTTGTATAATGCCAGGGCGCACTTTTCGCTGGGAGAAAAATACCCGGACGGATGCGCCGCGGCTGTTTTACAGCCGGGACGGGAAGGGCACGACGCGCTGCTGGATGTGCTGACGGTGCTGATGGAGGAAGCGGAGCTTTGCCGCCGCGCCATGGGGCACGACCGACGGGAACTGCCCGGCCGGGAGCAGATGGACGCACTGCTGACGCCCCTGCAGGAAGTAAAGCTCAAAGGCAGGTGCATCGAGGCGATCAACCGGGGGCTGGAAGCGGAGGAAGAGACCGGCGAAGTGGACGAAGTACTGGCCGAACTTGAAAAAAAAACGGCCATCGGATGACGAAAGCCGGGTATATCGCTATGACGCTGAGCTTGGGGCTGCGGCCGGATGAAGCGCTGCAGATGGAGCTTTCGCAGGTGATCCGAATCGCCAAGGCCCGGGAACAGCAGGCGCGAGAAGCCCGGGAAGCTGCACGGAGCAGAGGAGAGTGAACAGATGAGCGGCACGCGCAACACATCTACCCGGATCGTGCTGGAGGGAGAAGCCGAATACCGGGCGGCATTGAAAAACATCAATCAGGAGTATAGCCTGACCAAAAGCGAACTGGAGAAGGTAAACTCGGCCTTCCGTGGCCAGCAGAATACTGTTCAGGCGCTTCAGCAGAAATATACAGCCCTGAGCGGCGTGCTGGACTCTGCTCAGAAAAAGCTGGAACTGGAGAAAAACGCCGTCGAGCGCAGCCGGGCACAGGTAGAACAGTACGGCACCAAACTGGAAGAAGCCAAGCGCAAACTGGCTGCACTGGAAAGTGGGACGGATGATGCCGCAAAGGGGACGGACGAGTACAAGAAAGCCCTTGCTGATGCACAGGCAGAAGTAACGAGGTATGAGGCTGCTCAGGGAAAGGCTGAGGATGCCCTGAACCGGCACTCGGTGGCCGCCAACAAGGCCGAGGCCAACGTCAATAAGCTGGAACAGGAACTGGAGCAAACGGGCAAACATCTGGATGAGGCCAAGAACAGCGCCGATGGATGCGCCACCAGCATCGACGGCATGGGCAAGGCTGTGAAGGACACCGGCGAAAAGACCGAAGAAATGGGCGAAAAGACCGGCGACGCCATGGAAGCGTTAGCCACCGCGCTGGCTGCCGCCGGGGTGATGGAAGCCCTCGGAAAGATCAAGGATGCGCTGAAAGCCTGCACCGACAGCAGCATTGAATTTGAAAGCGCCATGGCGGGCGTGGCCAAAACCAGCGATATGAGCGCCGCTGAGTTGGACGCTATGGGCCAGAGCATTCTGGACATGAGCAAGACCATTCCCATGACGACTACGGAGCTGGCGGGCATTGCCGAGGTGGGCGGACAGCTGGGCATTGCCAAGGAGGATCTGGCCGGTTTTACGGAGGTCATGGCTCAGCTGGGCACTGCTACCAACATGACCAGTGAAGAAGCGGCTACGATGCTGGCGCAGTTCGCCACAGTGACGGGTATGGACGCCAGCCTGTACAGCAATTTGGGCAGTACCATCGTAGATCTGGGCAACAACTTTGCCACCAACGAAAAGAAGATCACGGACATGGCGCAGAGCATTGCCGCCGCGGGGACTAATGCGGGCATGAGCGAGGCGGATATGCTGGCCCTGAGCGCCGCCGTGACCAGCGTGGGCATTGAGGCAGGAGCAGGCGGCACCAGCATGTCTACCCTGATCCAGAAGATGCAGCTGGCGGTGGAGACAGGAAACGGGCTGGACGAATGGGCGGCCGCGGCGGGAATGAGCGCGCAGGAGTTTGCTTCTTTGTGGGGCAAGGACGCTACCGGGGCGCTGACCACCTTTATTCAAAGTCTTGGAACCACAGAAGAAAGCGCCATGAGTACGCTGGTGGCGTTGGGCCTGAACGATAGCCGCCTGGTGCGCATGGTGACCAGCCTGAACAGCGCCGAGCAGAAAAATCATCTGCTGAGCAATGCCATTCGGACGGCCAATACCGCCTGGCAGGAGAACACGGCGCTGACCAACGAAGCCGCGACCCGGTATGCTACGACGGAGAGCAAGATGACGCTTTTGCAAAATGCCAGCGAGCGGCTGAAAATCGCTATCGGCAATCAGCTTCGCCCGGCGCTGGCCAAGGCGGCGGAGGCAGGAACAGATCTGCTGGACTGGGCCAGCGATTATGTGAACGCCAATCAGGAACTGGTGCCGCTGATCACAGCGGCCGTAGGGGCCATTGGAGCGTTTGTAGGGACGCTGGCGGTAGCGGCTGCGGGAATCAAGCTGGCCCAAACGGCCATGGCGCTGCTGAACGCGACCGTTGCGGCGAACCCCTGGGTTCTGGCAATTGCAGCGGTAGCGGCCTTTGGAACGGCCATTGCCGCCCTGGCGCTGACCAGCGACAACACAGTAGCGGAATTGACTGCGGACGCGGGAAAACTGCCAGCCGCTTTTACCAATGCCAAGGAGCAGATCGCGGCAGACAGTACGGAGATCGAGGCCAGCGCGGAAAGCGCACGCAACCTGATACAGCGCCTGCAGGACATGGAAAGTGAACTGGGAGACGCAGCACACAACACGACCGAATGGAAAGCCGTACTGACTGCCCTGACGGAAGTGGTGCCCGACCTGGCCGGGAAGATCGACATGGAAACAGGAGCCATCGAGGGCGGAACGGCGGCGCTTCTGGAAAATGTGAACGCGTGGGAAAAATTGGCCATTCAGCAGGCAAAGCAGCAGGCGCTTTCCGATTATCTGACAGCGATCGTAGACGCGGAAAAAGAGCTTTTTGAGAATCAGGCTGCCTTGGCCAAAGCCAGAGCGGAACACGGCCCTATTTACGACAACATTATTCTAAAAGAGCACGAACTGGCACAGGCGCAGAATGAACTCAGTGCGGCGATGCAGGAGGCAAAGGCGAACGGGACATGGACGCCGGGAATGGATCCGCGCGCTGTGCCGGTGCTTGGGGAAGCGGCGCAAAAGGTGGATCAGCTGACGCAGGAATGCAATGCGCTGAAAGGAGCCAATCGAGAGGCTTACACCGAAGTGGACAACCTGACGCAGGCTGTAGCGGATGGCGAAGAAAAGGTGGTGGCGGCAAAGGAAGCCTATCAGGGGCTCAGCGAGACCATTGGCGACATGGGTTCCAACGCTGATAAATCCGGAAATGATGTCAGCGAGGCGGTCAACGCGCAGGTAGAAACCTTTCAGAATATGGCGGCGGAGCTGGAAAATTTGATCGCTGTGCAGCAGGCGGCCAAAGAAGCGGCATTGCAGCAGATCGAAAGCACTGTGCATGGCTTTGAACAGATCGCCGAGATCGTACCGCAGAGCGCAAAGGACACGGTCGAAGCGCTGCAAAGCCAGCTGGTGTTCATGGAACAATACGGCGAAAACATGAAGGCGGCGCAGGAAAGAGGCGTATCGCCGGAGGTGATCGCCGCGCTGAGCGACGGCACGGCCCAAAGCGCGGCCATTCTGGCCGGTTTGGCTACTGCCAGCGATGATGAAGTGGCCAATATCAACGAGTCTTTCGGCAAAATCAGCGAAGGTAAGGACAACCTGGCCGAGATCATGGCCGCGGCACAGACGGACTTTGAGACGAAGGCGCAGGCCATTCAGGACAAGTGGAACAGCACGGTGGAGGCCATGAATCAGGAGACGGCGGCCACACAGGCAGGCGTAGAGACCGTGCAGGGACTGATCGCCGGAATCAACAGCAGTATTCCGGGACTGCAGGACGCCGTGGCACAGATCAACGCAGTGCTGGCCGGGATCAAGGCTCCGTCTATCGGGTTAAGTCTGCCGAGAGCGGCGACCCGGACAACGGTCTATACACCGAACGCTCAGGGCTTGGACTATGTTCCCTATGACGGCTATTTGGCCCAGCTGCACGAGGGCGAGCGGGTGTTGAGCCGGGCAGCGGCACGAGCCAGCCGGGCGGAGGATATGGCCAACTATGGCTATATGGCCCGTTGGCCCATGAACACGGAAACCTACAATAATCAGAATATTGTGATCCACATTCACGGCGGGAGCCGGGAAGGCAATGAGGATCTGGTGAAAAAACTGAAGCGGGAGCTTCGGCACAAGGGGATC
>ERZ825384.827-NODE-827-length-39061-cov-9.185894_pt1 | contig 39061 bp, 20 predicted proteins | sample MGYA00519931_ERZ825384 | MGnify/ENA primary metagenome ERZ825384 (study PRJEB31778, sample SAMEA3449200) | human gut metagenome | biome: human gut; feature: human-associated habitat; material: faeces | place: United Kingdom | collected 2010/2012 ...
ACAGTCAAGGAAAAGCATTAGCTAACCAAACAGTGTCATTTAATGTAAATGGTGTGTTCTATCACAGAATTACTAATGAAGACGGTATTGCAAGCCTAAGAATCAGATTAATGGCTGGTGAATATATAATAACTTCCTACTGGAACAATTTCCAAACAGGAAACACTATAAAAATTAGTCCTTAAGAGAATTTCTCTTATTCTCTTAACTTTTTCTTTTTTTATTATAATTTTTATTGGATATCAAAAATAGCTATTTTAATATTTCAAGTATTTTCAATCCTAATTTTGTTGTTTTATAAAGTCTGCCTTTTTTAGCATTTTCATTGAGACATATTACTAGTTTTTTACTTTTTAAATCATTTAATGCACTGGATACTTGTGTTGGACGTAAATTGGTTTCTTTTGCAATTTCAGAAGGCATTTTATAATCATTGCCAGACAATGACTTTATTGTTTTGTACCGTGAAGATGATACTTTTATAAATCCGATAATTTCCCAGATATTTTCTTCACTTTCTTTTTTATTCATGTTATATGTCTTTATGTTGCATTAATCACTTTTTTATTTATAACTTTATTCTGTATTATTTTATTTTTACTTGGTTTTTATTCTATTTATTATGTTTTAGTAACAATTTTATACTACTTGTCACAAAAATGTTATTTGTAAGTTAAACATGGTTTTAATTTACATTTTTATGATGATGGCTTGGCTATTGTTATAAAACATCATTTACTATTTAATTTCAATGTAAAAGTAGTAAATTTGGGAAATATGGGATAAATTAACTTAAGAATTATACTTGTCTGTTTAATAAAAGAATAGGTAAAATTTTGCACATTTTAGGGGTTTGTGCAATTTTTTTTAAGATAATGGCTGTCATTTATATGCAGTCTGAATTTTTTAAATAGAGGTATAATTCTTGTTAATTTTGATTATTTCAGCTTTTTTTATATTTCTAAAGTCATTCAAATCTTTAAACTTAAAAATACTGGTTTATTTTTTTAATATTATTTTACTTACTAAAATTTACTAAAATAGAAAGCTTTTTATATAGCAATTTGCCAATATTTAAATAGTAAATTAACTTAAATTATTTATTGTTGAATTATATTGAACTAAAAAATTATGTAGAGGTAGGTTTCATGAAATTTGAAGAACAAGAATCAATCGACGATTCCTCAAAAGAAACTGTATTAAAGCCTGAAATAGAAGAAAATGAGGCTTTTGAAAAAATTGAACCAATGTTAGATTATGGTAATATTAAAAGTTCAAAAGATATTGAAGTTCCTCCATTATTAATTGATCAAGTTATTGGACACGAAGAGTCCATTGAAACTATTAAAAAAGCAGCAAAACAAAGGAGAAATATTTTACTTATCGGTGATCCTGGGGTTGGAAAATCAATGCTTGCTAAAGGTATGGCTCAGATTTTACCTCATGAATCCTTAGAAGATATTTTAATTTATCCGAATGTAGAAGATAATAATCATCCATTAATAAGGTCTGTTCCAGCAGGAGAAGGTAAAAAAATAGTAAAGGCAACCAAAGGATCTGCTAAAAACCATGAAGAGAAAAAAACATTAATTACAACATTTGTTATTGCAGCTATTGTTGTTATTGGATTTATGTATGGCAGAATACTTGAAGCTATTATTGCAGCAGCATTAATATTGCTTATTTCTATTCAGATAAAACCTAAAAACAATAACATGTCTCCAAAATTACTGGTTAATAATGAAGATAAAAGATTCGCACCATTTATGGATGCAACTGGTGCTCATGCAGGAGCATTACTTGGAGATGTCCGTCACGACCCTTATCAGTCTGGAGGTCTTGGAACTCCTGCACATGAACGTGTGGAATCAGGAATGATTCATAAAGCTAACAAAGGTGTTTTATACATTGATGAAATAGGTACAATGACTATGAAAACACAACAAGAGCTTTTATCTGCAATGCAGGAAAAAAAATATGCTATTACTGGTCAAAGTGAAAACAGCAGTGGTGCAATGGTAAGGTCTCAGGCAGTACCGTGTGATTTCGTTCTTGTAGCATCAGGTAACCTTCAAGTTCTTGAAGGAATGCACATAGCTATGAGGTCAAGAATCAGGGGATACGGTTATGAAGTTTTCATGAAGGATTCAATGGAAGACACTCCGGAAAACAGGAAAAAATTAGTAAGGTTTGTAGCTCAGGAAGTTAAAAATGATGGAAAAATTCCTCATTTTGCTCCTGATGCATTAGATGAAATTATTTTAGAAGCAAAACGTCGTTCAGGAAAACAAGATGCTTTAACTCTTAAATTAAGGGATTTAGGTGGACTTGTAAGATCATCTGGTGATGTAGCTATTGAAAAAGGTGCTGATTTGGTAACTGCTGAACATGTAATTGAAGCTAAAAAATTCTCCAGAACATTAGAACAGCAAATAGCTGACAGATCCATCAAACAAAGAAAAGAATACAGTATGGTTCACCCTGAAGGTGGAAGAGTTGGTCTTGTAAATGGACTTGCAGTTATTGGAGATAGAAGTGGTATTGTTTCACCAATTGCTGCTGAAGCTGCTCCTGCTCAATCAAAAGAAGGTGGAAAAATCATAGCTACAGGTAAACTTGGTGAAATCGCTAATGAATCAGTTCAAAATGTAAGTGCATTAATTAAAAAATACACTAACAAGGATATTTCTGATTATGATATTCATGTTCAGTTTATTCAAACTTACGACGGTGTAGAAGGGGACAGTGCAAGTGTTTCAATAGCTACTGCAGTAATTTCTGCTGTTGAGGATATTCCTATTGATCAGACTGTTGCATTAACCGGATCTTTAAATGTTCGTGGGGATGTAATGCCTATTGGTGGTGCTACAGCTAAAATTGAAGCTGCTGCAGAATCCGGAATTAAAAAAGTATTGATTCCTAAGTCTAACATGAAAGATGTTATGCTTGAGAAAAAATACGAAGACATGATTGAGATAGTTCCAACTGAAACTTTAAGTGATGTATTGGAAAATATTTTAATTAGCGGCAGTAAAAAAGACCGTTTAATTGAAAAAATGAGAAATTTAAGTTCCAAAGTTGCAAGTAAAGTTTCCAAATCTCAAATTGAAAAACCAGCTACTAACTAAGTTGGTTTTTATTATTCTTTTTTTTATTTTAAATTTTTTCAATTGCATTTTTATAACGAAAACATAATATATTAATAATTTTATATTAATATAATATATTAGAAGTTGAAATGTGATTGATATGGGTGGTAAAATTCGTTTTAATGTAGCTAAGTTTGGAGCTAAGGTAGCTTCTCAGGTATCTAAATTTGGATTTGGAAGTGGTAATAATCTTCCGGGATATGTTTTTTATAAGATTGCTGGAAAGGAAGCACTAAAAGATTTGGCTCATGAAATGAGTATTGGACCTATTTTAATCACAGGAACCAATGGAAAAACTACTACAACAACTCTTTTAATTAAATTGCTTTCTGCTGATACGAAAATCAGAAAAAGCTTTGAAAGCAATACTATTCATGCAATAACTACAGGTATTTTAAAAGGTGATGGGGATCTTGGTGTTTTTGAATATGGAATCAGAAATAAGAGCTATGGAATTCCGGACACTGTTCAGAGACTTATTGATCCTGTAGGTGTTGTTTATACAACAATTTCACGTGAACATTCACAGGTAGCAGGTGTTAAAAATCCCTTTGAGGAATATGTAGATGCCAAATCTCTACTTTCACAGGGTATGACTCGGGGAGTTGTTATTTCTAATGCAGATGATCCCGTAACAGCAAATATTGCTTGCAATAAACGAAATGACCTGCATGTTAATTTTTATGGATTGGCCATTGATAGTATTAATGATATTTTCGAATCAGACAGTCCAAATTGTCCAAGGTGTGGCAAAAAGCTTGAATACTCTCAAAAATTCTTGAATCACAGAGGAATTTACAGTTGCTGCTGCGGTTTTAAACGCCATGAACTTAATGTTAAATTGGTTGGTGCTGACTTTAAGCCTGATAATTGGGATTTGACAATTGAAGGAAATTTATATAATTATACAAATAATAAGGATATTTCATTTGAAGTAAGTATAAATGTTCCTCCATTCGGATTCCATAATATTTACAACACATTGGCTTCCATTTGCACATATGCTACTTTTACTCCAAAAATAGACAATATTGAAAATACTATTAAAGAGGTTTTCAATAATTTGGATATGTCTTTTATTCCTCCTGGAAGATTTGAAGTAGTTAAATTAAATGACAAATATGTTGGTTTGGGACAGGGAGATAATGGTGATGCAGCTAAAATCAATGCATTATTTATGAATCAGTATATTGACGGTCCTTTAGAATTTATTTACACAACTCCTGATGAAAATGAGGAAGAAATATTTGAAGACCATTTGGAAGTTATTAAAAATTTAAATCCTGACCATATGATTGTTGTTCCCAGAAGAAAATCCATTGAAAAAGCTAAGGAATATTATAACATAATATCTGAAGAATATGATAATGCTGATTTTTATCCATTAAGCTATGATAAAATGGATGAAAGGATTAGAAAACTGGTGGATTTGGCTGAAACTTCAGATTATAATTATGTGATTATGACAGGCTGCGGTGAAGAGCAGGAAATGTGGGAAAATATAAAACAAAAATTAATCAATAAATAATATTGTTTTCAATTATATTATTTATTGTTTTATAGAAGTTGTCTTCGCTTTTTTTGATTTGTCTAAATGATGAATCGATTTTACATCCGCATAAATCACAGCTGCCGATAATGAAGTCATTGCTGTTTTTTTTAATCAGGATTCCGAAGTACTCTTCTTTTAAATCCCCATATTTTTGAAATTCTTCACTGCTGAGACTTATAGTTTTATCTTCAATGGAAAAAATATCGCATTCATTAAACATAGGTATAAAAGCAAGCATTCCGAAAGTTATAAAGATATTTTCATGTTTAAGGACTTTTAAGACTTTTTCAACATAGCTGTCTTCATTTTCAATTCCATATTTTTTTAATTCACCAATGTTGTTGGAACCCATTGTGCAATTATCACGGATTATACAAATAGCTAGTTGGGGGTCTATATAATTATCACATTTAGCTACAATATTTTCAATACTTTTTTCAATATTCATTAATAACACCTTCGTAACTTTCACATAATGAAAGAACCTCTTCAATTTTTGGAATTTGATTGAGCCAATCTATAGGAATTGAATCAAATCCATAATAAATTCCAGAAAGTCCTCCACAAACAGCTGCAATAGTATCAGTATCTCCACCTAAATTAACAGCTTTCAGGGCACTGTCTTTATAATTGTAAGTAGTTTCCAAACAATAAATGACACTTTCCAGAGTGTCTATTACATAACCTGAACTTTTAATATTCTCTTTTAAATCATCATTAAAAATTCTCTCAAAATGTTTAAGCTCTTCTGAATCTTTGTAATGTTTTCTGATTTTATCGCAGGCTATTTTAACATGTTCTTTAATTGTTAAATTATCTGAAATCATTGATTTGGCCAGTTCAACATAAAATACGCAGGCTATTTTTGATCTTAAATGGCCATGAGTTAAGCCGGATATATTTTCAATTGTTTCATAGTCAATGTCATGGATAAAGGCCAGAGGCAAAATTCTCATTAGAGATCCGTTTCCATTATCTCTTTCACTGACTCCTCCACAATTCAGGGCTTCAAAACCATTTTTAAACCTTAATAATGATTCATAAGTGGTGTTGCCGTAATCAAAAGTTTCTCCATACTGAGTGTATTTGCCATTAAGAAGCCATTCTAAAAACTCGCTTTGGATATCTTCATAGTCAATAGTCTTTTTATTGCAGATGCTGCTCATGGTAGCCAGAGTCATTGAAGTATCATCTGAATAAGTTCCTGGTGGCATATTGTATGTTCCGTAACCTGTTATAGTTTTAACCGGATTTTTTTGGAGTGTTTCACGGGAACTGAACTCCGCCGGAACACCTAAAGCATCACCGACAACAAATCCACAAATACCTGCTTTGATTTTCATAGATATAATTATATCTTTAAAGTTGATATAAATAGCAGTTTCAAATTCATAAATTATAATTATCACTTCAAATAATTATTTAACATAGTGATTCTCAAAACACAGAATTTAATTTTAAGGTCATGGAAGGTAGATGATGCTGAAGAGTTGTATCATCATGCTAAAAATCCAAAAATTGGTCCGATTGCAGGGTGGCCACCACATAAAAATGTTGAAAATAGTTTGGAGATAATTCAAACTGTTTTTGCAAAGGATGAAACTTATGCCATAACTTTAAAATGGTCAAATTATAGGATGTGTGGCTTTGCTTGTTTATCCTGACGGAAATCATTATTGGGGAGAAAATAATGCAGAACTTGGATATTGGATTGCAGAAGAATTTTGGGGAAATAATTATGCATGTGAAGCATCTGAAAAACTTTTAATACATGGTTTTAAGGATTTAAAGTTAAATAAAATATTTGCTTCATTTAGAAAAAATAACCTTCAGTCAAAAAGGGTTCTTGAAAAATTAAATTTTAAATACTTTGATGAACTACAAAATATTGATTATACCGGAAAATGCTATCTGGAAATTGTAATGAGTTTAGAAAATAATGACACTGGAGGATAATATGGAAACATTGGAAGCAATTAATAAAAGAAAAAGCATTCGTGCTTATAAGGATGAGCAAATAACGAAAGAGGAATTGGACAAAATTATAGGAGTAGCTAATAAAGCCCCAAATGCAGGACCATTTCAAGTTAGTGTAATTCAAAATAAAGAGTTTTTAAGTGAAATAAATGATAAAACTAAAGAGTTCATGTTAAATTCTGAAGGTTTTATGCGCCAGAGAGCTTCTATTCCAGGTTATGAACCATTATATGGTGCTCCAACTTTAATTGTTATTTCTGCACCTGAGGGTCCTTTTTCTCAAATAAATGTTTCAGCATCTGCAACAACAATGATTTTGGCAGCTACTGATTTGGGATTGGCTACATGTTATGTTGTATCTCCAATAGCTATTTTAACTCAGCTTAAAGATAAATTAAACCTTCCTGAAGATTTCATACCAGTTTCAGGTATTTTAGTTGGTTATGAAGCTCCCTGTGATATTCCATCTCCTGAACGTGAAATTCCAGATAATATAAATTTTATTGGTTAGATAATTATGGTTAGAATTTGTAAAAATTGCGGATTTGAGAATCAGGACAGCTATGACTTTTGTGCCAAATGCGGAACTCCATTAGTGGAAGGGCTCCAGCCCAACACATTCTTTGTTTATAGAAATGTGGAACAGGGAATTAGTAGGAAATTTATAATTATTTCTTATATAATTACCATATTTTTTTCATTTGGAGGTTTTCTCATGGATCTGGTAGCTAGAAATACTTCAATGGGTTTTTTTAGCTTCTTTGGATTTTTCATGCCGTTTTTCCTAATTCAGGCACAGGATAATAATATTAAAAAGCATGGTTTCATCCAATTGTTCATATCTCTTGTTGGATTTATTCTGTTTGTAAGAACTTTACCATTGTAAAAAAAGAGTTTTCAGTATTGTTTTTAAAAAACAATACTTTTTTTTAAATTTAAACAAAATGTATTTTCATATCTCCAGTTAATAAACATTCTGGAATTGCCAAATAATTCATGTGGAAATCACCCATTGCTTTATCAGCTGCATCTCCACGGTCCATTCCGTCACCCCAGTCATATTGGCGAATATCGGATATGATGTCTCCGCCAAATATTTTCTCGGCTGCATTATTGTTTACTGTTATGATAATATTTGGAGATATATTGTAAGTGTATTCCATTATTTCTTTAGCTGCTCCGTAAGGATTGTCGGGATCATCTAAATGAATGTTGTGTAGTGTTTGATGCTGTGCGTTAAATGAACTTCCCGGATAAATCCAGTTAAATCCACCGGTTAAATTCCATGTGGCACCCATGTCAACACCAGGAATACCTCCTTCACTTTCGTCTTCAGCTATTATTAACACACTAGAAGTTGCAGCTATTCCCACTATAACAATGACAGCAAGTATTATAACTGCAAAAATAATTCTTCCAATTTTCATGATTTACAATTGTTTTTAGCATTAATATAGTTAACTTTTTTTATGTTAAAATCAAATATTAATTATTATATTAATTTTTGGTGATAATGTGATTATTGGTGGTTCAGCATCTCAAGATTTGGCCGCTCATGTGGCAGAAGAGTTAAATGATGATTTATGTTATGTAGAAACTAAAAAATTCCCAGATGGGGAAAGATATTTGCGTGTTGATGGTGAGATTGATGATGAAGTTACTGTTATCCAATCTACCGGATATCCTCAGGATGGAAATTTGATGGAATTGCTGTTTTTAATATCAAATCTTAAAGACCTCGGAGCAAAAAAAGTTAGGGTTGTTGTTCCATATATGGGTTATGCAAGACAGGAAAAACGTTTTCATGATGGGGAAGCAGTTTCTGCAAAAATTGTAGCTAATTTAATTCAATCTGCAGGTGCTGATGAATTTATTACATTTAATATTCATGAAAAATGTGTTTTGGACTTTTTTGATATACCGACTACAAATATTTCTGCTATGGGTGCAATAGCCGAATATATTGATGAAAAAATTGATGAAAAACCTTTAATTGTTGCTCCTGATAAAGGAGCATATCCTTTTGCTCAGGAAATAGCTGAAATTCTTGATTGTGAATGCACTTATTTGTCTAAAGTTCGTCTTGGACCTGATAAGGTGGAAACCAGAATTGTTGATGTTGAAGGCAGTTCTGATGAAACAGTTAATGTGGATTCAGTTAAAGGCAAAAAGGCATTTATTATTGATGATATTATAGCTACTGGCGGAACTATTGTTAATGCAGTTAAAATATTAAAGGAATACGGTGCCAAATCAGTTGATGTTTGTTGTGTTCATCCGATTTTGGTAAATGGAGCTACTATGAGAATCTATGCAGCTGGTGCTAACAGTTTAATATCTACCAATAGTTTATCTGCAGACAGTTCTCGTGTTTCTCTTGCAAAAAGCATAGCGAATGTTTTGAGGGATTAAAGATGTTTGATAAAGATGCTATTAAAAAAGAACTTATTGAAGGATCTAATATAATTTTAAAAAGATATGATGAAGATGATGTTGTTGATTCCATATCTGTTATGAATACAAAAGATCATGTTATTTTTTTAGGATCTTTAAGAGTTTATAATGAAATGAATGTTAAAAATATTGAGAAAGCTTTAGAAAACTGTTTTGAAGACTACGGCAAAGTTAGCATAAGAAGTAGAAAAGTTGTTCCCTGCTGTTCCCTGCCCTATTTCCATATCAGTTTTCACATCAATGTTGATGAAGTAATTTAGAAAAGCATGAAAAAATTTAAACTAAACTCACCTTACAAGCCATTAGGTGATCAGCCAAAAGCCATTAATTCATTAGTTGATGGGATAAATAAGGGTGAAAAGGAACAGACTCTTTTAGGAGTTACAGGTTCCGGCAAAACTTTTACAATGGCTAATGTTATTGAAAAAGTTCAAAAACCTACCCTTGTCATCTCCCATAATAAAACATTAGCTGCACAGCTTTATGAGGAATTTAAGGAGTTTTTTCCAGACAATGCAGTTGAATATTTTGTCAGTTATTATGATTATTATCAGCCTGAGGCATATGTTCCAAGAACTGACACTTTTATTGATAAGGAATCATCTGTCAACGAAGAAATCGACATAATGAGACATTCTGCTACCCAATCACTTTTATCCCGTGATGATGTGATTGTAGTCAGCAGTGTCAGCTGTATTTATGGTGTAGGTTCTCCGGAGGATTATGGGGAATTTGCATTTGGAATAGCTGTAGGGGACAATTATGACCGTTCAGATATTATTCGCAAACTTGTTTTCATGCAGTATGAAAGAAATGATATTGAATTTGCAAGAGGTCATTTTAGAGTACGCGGAGATGTAATTGAAATAAATCCTGTTCACGGTACTCCTCCTGTAAGAGTTGAGCTATTTGGTGATGAAATAGATGCAATCAGTTTAATTGATAAAGTCACAGGCAAAAAAACAGAAAGTTTAAAAAGATACATGATTTTCCCGGCAAAGCACTTTGTTGTCGGGCAGGATAAAATGGATACAGCAATCAGAAACATTTCTGATGAGCTGGATGAAAGATTAAATGAGTTTAATTTATCAAATAAGCTTCTGGAAGCTCAAAGATTGGAACAAAGAACACGTTTTGATATTGAAATGCTTCAGGAAATGGGATATTGTCCGGGTGTAGAAAATTATTCAATGCATCTGTCCGGAAGAAAATGGGGTGAAAAACCTTATTCATTATTAAAATACTTCCCTGAAGATTATCTGACTATTATTGATGAGTCTCATGTTACACTGCCTCAAATTCGTGGAATGTATAATGGAGACAGGGCACGTAAAGAGACTTTAGTAGAGCATGGATTCAGATTACCTTCTGCTAAGGAAAACAGGCCATTGAGATTTGATGAATTTGAATCATCTATAAACCAAATCATTTATGTTTCAGCTACTCCAGGAGCTTATGAATTGTCAAGATCAAGTAATATTGTTGAGCAGATTATCCGTCCGACAGGTTTGGTTGATCCTGAAGTGATTATCCGTCCGGTTAAAGGTCAGGTTGAAGATTTGCTTGGTGAAGTTAAAAAAAGAGCTAAAAAAGATGAAAGAGTTTTAGTTACAACTTTAACCAAGAAAATGGCTGAAGATTTAACTGATTACTATGCAAAAATAGGTGTTAAAGTCAGATATATGCACTCTGAAATAGATACTTTAGAGAGAATTGACATCGTAGATGATTTAAGACGGGGAACATTTGATGTGCTGGTCGGTGTAAATTTACTTAGGGAAGGTCTTGATTTGCCGGAAGTTTCTTTAGTAGCTATTTTAGATGCAGATAAGGAAGGATTTTTAAGAAATGAAACTTCTTTAATTCAGACTATTGGAAGGGCTGCAAGAAATATCAACGGTCAGGTAATCATGTATGTTGATGAAATGACTGATTCCGTTAAAAATGCAACAGCTATTACAAGTAAAAGAAGAAAAATCCAAATCAAGTATAATGAAAAACATGGTATTGTTCCTAAAACTACTAAAAGGGCACTTAAGGATAAAAAAGTAGCTGAGGATTTGGATATTGAAGGAACTGATATTAGTAAAATACCTAAAGATGAATTACGTTTACTTATCAGTGATTTGGAAAATGACATGAAAGAAGCAGCAGCTAAACTTGATTTTGAAAGAGCAGCCAGTTTAAGAGATCAGATAGCTACTTTAAAAGGATTAAAAAAAGATTCTTCATAGAATAATTTAAAATGGTAACTGTCCATTAATTTTAATTTTTGCATTTTATTTAATGGACAGCTAGAACTTATTTTTTTAGAAAGTTGTTTTTAGTGTTTTTAATATTTCATCGGAGGTTTTTCCTTCGTTTTCAAGAGTTTTTATTGTGTTTTTCATATTTGTTTTTTCTTCTTGTTTTCCTTCTTGTCTAAGTTCTATTTCTCTGTTGTGTAGTTTTTCGTTTATGCTTTGTCCTTTTAGGGTACTCATTGTTCTCACCTTTTCTAATGTTTCTGGGTTTTTTATGAATATTTCTGTTGTTAGCCAAAGTCCCCATGTTAATATTTTAGTTTGTTTGGTTGTTATTTTGGTAATTTTGCTAACATAACCACAGATTTCTTTAACTATTTCTTCAGAATTTTTGGTTGTGTTTAAAAATGGTATGAAAATTAAATCTAATATGTCAAAAGCTGTTAGTTTTTTGTTATTTTCTATTTTGATTTTAACATTTTTTAATCTTTGGTCTCCGGGATATTTTTTTAGAAAAATTATTCTTATTGGTGTATATTTATTTACTTTTCCAATCCAGCATTCTGTTTCTGATTTGTTTGGATTGCCTGTAGATATTATGATGGTATTTATGGGTTTTCCAGTTTCTTCATGTAATTCCATGTCGTAACGTCCAGTATGGTAAGATTACCATGAGTTAAGTTACCGCTGTAATGTTCATAATGGATATATGAATCATCAACCATTTCATATACAAAATCCATTAATAAACCCTTAAAATTAGGTGTTATTAATTCTGTAGAATATACCTTTTTAATTTTTGTACAAGGCAATAGTTCATGTATTTCATCTGTTTCTTTTTCTAATGCTTCTAAATAATCAAAGAGGTCTTGACCATAATATTTTGCTAATCCTTTTATTAATTTATCCTGTTTTTGATAAATCATTTTTTCTCTCCTTAATTGTTTAGTATTCTATAAATCGATTTGATAAAATACACTAATACTTTCTATTGGCCACTATATAAGTTGTTAAGTTGTAAATAACTTAAATAAAATAGTTTTGAGTAAATTTAACACTTTTAAATCAATATTTCAATAGTTTTTATAATAGTGGTGTGGATACAGTTCCAAAATATTAAGTGGAAAAAGGATTAGATATATTTATATATGTAGATGTCTAATATTTGTTTGATACATTACGAATGTTTTATTTTTCAAATGCTCTTAGATTGATATATTATATTGGGGCATTGGATAATTATTATTAAGGAGGGTACTATGACAAAAGACTCTAAAAAACAGATTATCATTAAAGGAGCTAAAGAACATAATTTGCAAAATATCGATTTAGCTATTCCTCGTGATGAATTTATTGTAATAACAGGATTAAGCGGGTCTGGTAAGTCTTCACTTGCTTTTGATACAATTTATGCTGAAGGACAGCGCAGATATGTTGAATCTCTCTCAGCTTATGCAAGACAATTTTTAGGGCAAATGAAAAAGCCTGAAATGGAATATATTGAAGGTTTGTCTCCTGCTATTTCAATAGATCAAAAAACCACAAAAGAAAACCCAAGATCTACAGTAGGAACTATTACTGAAATTTATGATTATCTTAGATTATTATTTGCAAGAATAGGGACACCCCACTGTCCAAAATGTGGAAAGGAAATATCTCACCAAACATTGGGTCAAATTGGAGACAGTATAATAGAAGAAGGGGAAGGTAAAAAAATACATATTTTAGCTCCGGTTGTTAGGGATAAAAAAGGCCAGCACAAGGATGTTTTGGATGATTTGAGAAACAAAGGATTTGTAAGGGCAAGAGTGGACGGTGAAGTTAGAGACCTTGAAGAAGATATTGACCTTCCGAAAACTTACAGACACAGCATTGAAGTAGTTGTAGACAGACTAAAAATAAGAAAGGATGTTGACTTTAAAAGAAGACTGGTTGATTCTCTAGAAACAGCTTCAGAGTTTGCAGACGGACTGATAAATGTACTGTTTTCAGATGATGGCAGAGATTATGAGAAAAAATATTCAGAACACTTTGCCTGTGTAGACTGTGGAATAAACTTTGAAGAACTCACTCCAAGGATGTTTTCATTTAATGCACCTCAGGGAGCATGTCCTGAATGTAATGGTATTGGAGTTAAAATGGAAATAGATCCTGATTTAATTATTCCAAATAAAAATCTTACATTAAATGAAGGGGCAGTTACTCCTTGGGCAAAATCAAATAAAAAAGAAAATTATTATCATCAGATGCTGGAAGCAGTATCTAAACATTTTAACTTCAGCATGGACACTCCGTTTAATGAATTAACCAATGAACAGCAGGATATAATATTATATGGCTGTGACGATAAAATACCATTTTCATTTAAACGTAGAAATAAATCTTATCAAGTTAATCGTCAGTTTGAAGGTGTTATTCCGAGAATGGAACGTTTATACATTGAAACCAAATCAAATTACAGCAGGAAATACATTTCCAAATTCATGAGTGACAGAAAATGTCATGTATGTCATGGAAAAAGACTTCGTCCTGAGGTACTGGCTGTAACTGTTGGTGGAAAATCAATAGCTGACGTAGTGGAAATGTCAATTAAGGATTCATATCAGTTCTTCTTGAATTTGGAACTTACTGACAGAGAACAGTTCATAGCTAAAGAGGTTTTAAAAGAAATCAGACAGAGACTTAAATTCCTTGTAGATGTTGGGCTTGACTATTTATCAATGGCACGTTCATCAGGTACACTGTCTGGTGGTGAAGCTCAAAGAATCAGATTAGCTACTCAAATAGGCTCCGGATTAGTTGGTGTTCTATATATTTTAGATGAACCAAGTATTGGTCTTCATCAAAGAGATAATGTAAAACTTATTGAAACACTAAAGAGACTTAAAAACTTGGGAAATACTTTAATTGTTGTAGAACACGATGAAGAAACAATATTGTCTGCAGATTATGTTGTAGATATAGGTCCTGGAGCAGGAGAACACGGTGGAAAAGTAGTTGCCTGCGGAACTCCTGAAGAGATTATGGAGTCACATGAATCTGTTACCGGTCAGTATATTTCAAGACGTGAAACAATACCAATTCCACAAACACGCAGATCAGGAAATGGTGAATCACTTATAATCAGGGGAGCCAGACAAAACAATCTTAAAAATATTGATGTTGAAATACCTTTAGGCAAGTTCACATGTGTTACAGGAGTAAGCGGGTCTGGTAAAAGCAGTCTGATTAATGAAATTTTATACAAAGGGTTAAGCGGAAAATTAAACAATAAATTTACCTTTGCAGGAGATTATGATAAAATTGAAGGTGTAAGCAACATTGATAAAATCATAGCTATTGACCAAAAACCGATAGGACGTACTCCAAGATCAAATCCTGCAACTTATACTGGAGTTTTCACGGATATTCGTGATTTATTTGCAGAAACTCCAGAAGCTAAAGCTAGGGGATATAAACCTGGCAGATTTAGTTTTAATGTAAAGGGAGGAAGATGTGAAGCATGTTCCGGTGACGGTATTGTGCAAATTGAAATGCACTTTTTAGCTGATGTATTTGTTCCATGTGAAGTGTGCGGCGGCAAAAGATACAATGAAGAGACTTTAGACATTCGTTACAAAGGTAAAAATATTTATGAAGTTTTGGAAATGACTGTTGAAGAAGCATTGGACTTTTTTGAACATATTCCGAAAATACATAAAAAACTTAAAACCTTGCTTGATGTAGGTTTGGGCTATATGAAAATAGGTCAGCCGGCTACTACTTTATCAGGTGGTGAAGCTCAAAGGATCAAATTAGCTAAAGAGCTTTCAAGGTCAAATACAGGTAACACATTATATATTTTGGATGAACCTACAACTGGTCTTCATTTTGCAGATATTAAGAGATTGTTGTCAGTTCTTGCCAGATTGACTGATGCGGGCAATTCAGTTGTTGTTATTGAGCATAATTTGGATGTTATTAAAACAGCTGATTATATTATTGATTTGGGTCCTGAAGGTGGAGATGGTGGTGGAAAAGTAATAGCTACCGGAACTCCAGAAGAAATAGCCAAATCTGGAACATACACGGGTGAATTTTTACAAAAAATCCTTAGTGAAAATATCACACCTTATGCCAAACAGCTTGTTAAAGAGAAAATGAGCAAGTAAATTTTCTCTTTTTCAACAAAGTATTTAATAAAGTTATGACATATTAACTTTAAGTTCACTTTTTTAGAAGTAACTAATATTTAAGGTGAAATATTTTGAAATTTGTAGATTTTTTCTCAATTTTTATTCGCGGAATACTTATGGGTTCTGCAGATATTGTTCCTGGAGTTTCTGGAGGAACAATTGCATTAATCACAGGTATTTACGAACGTTTGGTACATTCAATTAGTACAATTAATTTTACTTTCATAAAACCATTACTTAAAGGAGATTTAAAGGGTTTTAAAGAAAGACTATTCTATGAAATTGACTTTAAATTTTTCATACCATTATTATGCGGTATTGGACTTGCAATGTTGACATTAGCTAATGTTATATCCTATTGTATGGATGTATACACGGCTTTAACCTATTCCTTCTTTTTAGGATTAATTATAGCTTCATCATATGTGTTATACAGGCAAATGGATGAACTTACTCTCAAACATGTAATTTTTACTGTTATTGGGGCTGTTTTAGCATATATTTTTGTAAGTTTAAATCCGATAGCTATGAATCATACTTTGCCGATACTGTTCATATCAGGTTTGATAGCTATCTGTGCAATGATTTTGCCGGGTATTTCAGGATCATTTTTACTTTTATTGTTAGGTCAGTATGAGTATATGTTAAATGCTTTAAAGACTATGAGTTTAAGTGAAATTGTTGTATTTTGTGCAGGTGCCCTTATTGGTATTTTAGGATTTTCCAAAGTCTTAAATTATTTGCTTGAACATCATGAAGGCATTACAATGGCATTTCTTATTGGTGTGATGATCGGTACATTAAAACTTCCTGTTGTACATATTGTAAATACAACTCCTCTTACATTTGCTGCATTATTGCCTTGTATTATCCTGGCTATTATTGGATTTGTTATAATTGTTGTTATGGAAACTAAATTCGATTATATCGAATGATTTTTCCTCTTTTTTTTTAAAATATTATAAACCTTAACGATATAATATTATATAATGATAATTCTTAAAAAAATAAAAAAACAGTGGAAATTATATCCAATAGGTTCTCCAAAAGGAGCATTGAATAATAAAAGAGAACCTGAGTATGTTGGAACTGTTAAATTTAAAAAATATGATGATTCAATAGCTATTTCCAGATTTGTAGCTGATTACAATTACTCGGATTCATCTAATTTATCAGAAAAATTAGTTCCGCCTCAGGAAGTAATTAAACTTTTAAGGAGTCAGGCTGTTTTTTTAGCAACTAGGGATGATGAAGTTGAGGATTATCTTAAATCACTGAATATTAAGGTAAGGCACACCAGAGTTTGTGATTTTTGCGCATTTGAAGGAAATATTACAATTGTAAACTCTGAATTTTCATATAAACACAATAATCAGTTGATATGTGAGCAGTGTGCATATGAAACAATTAAAAGGGAAATTAAACTTCAGGGATTTGATAAAAAAATATTCAGAAACCTTAAAGACATTTTAGATAAAACAGGTAATTTGGAAAAAACATTGTCTGTTCTCTCACCTAAATTTGATCCGCTTTCTAACAGAAATTTAACATTATTTGACAGAGTAGATACAAAATCCAAGTATAAAATACCTGATGTATCAATGAAAAGACTTAAAATACCTCATAAGTTCATGGATATTTTAATTAAAAATGGAAATAAAAAATTATTGCCTGTCCAGTATTTGGCAATTAAGGAAGGCCTTTTAAAAAATCAGGATTTGCTTGTTGTAAGTGCAACAGGGAGTGGAAAAACTTTGGTTGGAGAGCTTGCAGGAATAACCAAAGCAATGAAAGGTCAAAAATTTATATTCCTGACACCTCTGGTAGCACTGGCTAATCAGAAATACCGTGATTTTAAAAGAAAATATAAAAAGTTAGGCTTAAAGGTAGCTATTAAAGTAGGTAGAAATAGGGTTAAAGCTAAAGGTGAATTGAAACTGCCTGACAGTGATGTTAAAGATGCAGATATAATTGTTGGAACCTATGAAGGCTTGGATTATCTTTTAAGAAACGGGAACTCAGCTTTATTGTCTAATTTAGGAGTGGTTTTAATTGATGAAATCCACATGATTGATGATGAAGACAGAGGAACAAGACTTAATGGATTAATAAAACGTATCAAGCATTTATATCCTCATTCACAGATTATCGGTCTTTCAGCTACTGTTAAAAATCCTGAATTTTTAGCAGGTGAGTTTAATATGAAATTGGTGGAATATTCTCAAAGGCCGGTTCCATTGGAACGTCATTTGGTTTATATTAGATCAGAATCTTCAAAACACCATATAATGCAAAAATTAGCTAAAAAGGAATTTAATACAAAGTCTAAAAAAGGTTACAGAGGACAGACTATAATTTTCACCAATTCAAGACGAAAAACTCATAAGATAGCTAATTTCCTCCAAAATAAAAAGGTCAATGCCGCAGCATATCATGCAGGTCTGTCCTATTATAAAAAAGAAAAAATAGAAAAGGACTTTGACAGGGGAAAAATATCTGTTGTTGTAACTACAGCGGCACTTGCTGCAGGTGTTGATTTTCCAGCGTCACAGGTAATATTTGACTCATTGGTAATGGGAAATAAGTGGATTAGTCCAAATGAATTTTCACAAATGCTTGGACGTGCAGGAAGACCAAGCTATCATGACAGGGGAATAGTATATTTGCTGCCTGAAGTAGGCCATGACTTTGACGGCGAAAGTGAAGAGGCAAAGGCACTGGATTTACTTGAAAGTGACAGCGAAGATGTATTTATAGAATATGATGAAGAAAGCTCATATGAACAGATATTGGCAGATATTTCTTCAAGATCAATAAAAACAACAGATGAGTTAAATAAATTCTATAAAAATATAAATATTCCGGTAGACATTAAAACAGCCATTAATGAAATGGAAGATTTGGGATTAATAGATATTGTAGGAAATAAATTAAACATAACAAAATATGGTCGTGCAGTATCAGTATCATTTTTATCTCTGGAGGATGCGGATTATATTAAAAAATCAATTGATGATAGGGGATATCTAAAAGTCTATTTAAGAAAGTCTCCGTACTATAAGAAAAAAGATAAATTCAACAAATTAAGGGTAAAAATATTGGCTATTGGACTGCAGCTGGAAATGTTTGAAAATGCATATCTGTCTTCAGTTGTACATAATCAGATAGCAAACGCTTTAAAAATTAAATTTTCAACAAGACTGTTTGCAGAATCAACACTTGATATTATTTCATCAGGTGAAGCAATAAGTAAGTTGGACAAAAAATTCCAGGATGCTCTAATTAATATTCAATCAGATTTCTTAAAATGCAAATGTGAAGACAGACCGTTTTGTGACTGTCTGCAAAAGGGAATATCTGAAGTAATAATAAATGAAAGGCTTAAAGGTAAAGATCCGATTGATATTTCAAATAAACTGTTCAGGAAATATCAGATACAGGTCTATCCTGGAGATATATTTTCATGGTTAGACAGCTATGTTAAAAACTTAGATGCGATAAAAAGAATAGCTAAAGCATTTAACCGTAAAAAGGTAGAAAGGGAAGCACACAGATTAATCAAAGCTATTGAGAATGGATGAAACTTTTAAATTAGCTAATTTTGAGTTTTTAAAATAAATTAAATGAGAGTGGCATTTGCAGTCACTGCAGCCGAAATCAGCTATTGATTCCTCATTTTCAATTATTTTTTTAGCTATTTCACATTCCAGTTTTTCAGCAGACTCTTTTGTATATATTTTTTCGATTTTTGAGTTTTTGTTTAGTAAAAGGTAATCAATATGCCAGTGCTTTTTCTTATTGTCTGACAGATGTCTTTTAACTCTGGATTCAAGGGAGTTCATAGCTGAACCGACATAAACATAACATCCTTTTTTAAAGTTAATGATTCCTAATTTTTTACCTATTTTAATTTTAGTGTCTTTCTCAACATTGATTATTAAACAGTAACTTCCTTTCATGTTTTTCTGCACCGTTTATTAGTAATTTATTATATATTTTTATTTTGTCAATGTTTTTTTTAAATATGATACAATTAAATTTATTTATTAATAAAAACATAGTTAATTTTATTTTATTATTATATAAACTTATGAGGTGTTTTATGAGGAAAAGATTATTAATAGTATTTTCAGTCTTATTGTTTTTACTATGTTTGTCTGTAGTTTCTGCAACTGATGAAAATACTAATTCCAGTATAGTTGCTCAGGATTATGATGGAAATGAATTTTATGTTGATTTAGGTGGGGATGATAGTAACTCAGGTCAACTTAACAGCCCATTTAATTCAATAAATAAAGCAGTAGAAGTATCTAAATCTAACGATAATGTGGTTATTCATTTAGGTGAAGGTACTTTTGAAGGAAATGGAAATGTAATGATATCAATCAATAAAGCTCATTTAAGTCAAGGTGGTTCAATAACTATTGTTGGTGCAGGAGCTGATAAAACTATAATTAAAGGAAGTAGTGCATATTATGCATTTAATATATATGCTGATTCTGTAGTTACTTTAAGAGATTTATCTATTGTTGATTGTAAAAGTGTTGAAGGTGGTGCAATATGCAATTCTGGTACATTGTTAGTTGATAACTGTATTTTCAGGAATAATTTTGCATTCAATACAGGGGGAGCTATATCTTCTATAGAAAATGGGGATTGTAAAATTTATAATTCAGTATTTATTAATAATTCAGTTATCTGTAATGATGAATATGAGAATGCTAATGGTGGAGCTGTTTATTCATTAAAAAGTGATTTATTAGTTGATTCCTGCAGATTTGTAGGTAATTTTGCAAAGGGTAACTGTTTAAATGCAATTTCTGGAGGGGCTATTTATGTAGGTGCTTATTTAAATAATGTTCCTTCTGTGAAAAACAGTAATTTTATTAATAATTATGTTGTTTCAACAAGTTTCAGAACAAACTGGCAATATGCCAAAGGCGGATCCATTTATATGATAAACTGTAACTTATTTAATGATTCTTTTATTAATTCTAGTGTTACAGGAAATAATGGAGTAGGTGGATCTTATTATTCTGAACCTAAATACTTAAATAGTATTTCCAATATTTTGAGAATTAACTCAAGTGTTAATGGTGTTTTGGAAAGTAATATTTATCCTGCTGATTATGATGGAAAGTACTCTAATGAAGTTGTAGTGTATGTTTCTGTTAATGGTAATGATGAAAAGGGTAACGGGTCTTTTAATAATCCTTATGCTACAATAGCTAATGCAATTGCTAAATCAGTGGGTAATGTATATAACTTGAAAGTGTATTTGTTAGATGGAGTTTATAGTGGAGCAGGCAATACTAATATCAGTTTGCCATGTAGTAATATTCAAATTGCAGGTATTGGTTCTAAAGTCATAATTGATGGAAGTGGTTCTAATTGGTTTGCAGCTAATGAAAGATCAATTTCCGGATTTAAATATGCTTTATCTAATTTAACTTTAATTAATTTTAAAGCTAAAAGCATAGGATATAAAAAAGAAAATAATATTGGGGTTATTTCTAATTATGCAGATTTAACTATTGATAATTGTATTTTTAAAAATATTATAGGTTCTTCAATATCCAATTATGATTTGGCTAATTTAAAGGTTATTAGTTCATCATTTGTAGATTCAAAACACTTGGGATTCTATGGTGGTGTTTTATTTAATTATGATGCTAATGCAAGATTTTATAATTGTATTGTAAATAATTATTCTTCAACAGATATTTTTTATTCTACAGCAGTAAATACAGAAAATGTTTATTTGGAGTTTTTTAATTCAACATTTAAAAATTTAAAAAGCTTTGATTCCAGATGTAAGTTTTTAGGAGCAAGTAATACAAATGTTACTATGAGTTATGTTAATTATGCAGATAATGATTGCAATTTTGCAGTTGCTTATGATAAATCATTTATGAAAATAGATAATTCTGTATTTAAAAATAGTAACTGGTTAAGCGGGTCTGTTAATGGAATGATATGGAATGTTTGTAATTCTTCTTTTATAAATATAAACTCTTTAACTTTCAGTTCAATTAATGGTTATAAAAGTAATTTTAATGGATGTCTATTTGATGGAGGAAATGTGGAATTTAGAGGAAATATCATAACTGTTGGAAATTCAAGTTTTTATAATAATAAAGTAATCATTGTTAATAATGATAATCAAAAGGGAAATTTAGATTTTAATTATAATTATTGGATTGATGAAACTCCTAAAAATATGATTGATACAACTGCAAATGTTAAATTAAATTATTGGATTGTTAAACATTTATCTGCAGAAAACTTATTTAATGATAGCTATAAAGTAGTTATTTCTTATAAATTATTTGATGGAAGTAATTATAAAAATTATGATGTTAGATATGTTCCAATAAAACCTGTTAGATTTATTTTAATAACTTCCAAAGGAACTAATTCTTTAGATTCTGGTACATTGATTAATGATATCTTTGAATTTATTAATACGGCTAATGATGATAGAAATGTAGTAGTTAGCTTTACAGATAATACTAAATTAAATATAACTCTTTATAATCAACATAAAGTAGATACTAATATAGATTTATCTCAAAAAACAGCTAAAATAGGAGATATAGTTGAAATTAATGTAAATATTAAGGATAATAAAACAGGATTGGCAGTTGATTCAGGTATTGTTGAAATTTATTTAAATAATAAATTAATAAGCTCAAACAATGTTACTGGAGTAGCTATTAGTAAATCCATCACAGTTGATGAAAGCAAATCATTTTATAATATTTCAGTTATTTACAAAGGAAATAATAAATATTCAAATTCTTCAAATTCAGTTATATTGAGAATATCTTCACTTCCTCTAGAAACACTCATTATTTCTAAAGATTTAACTAAATATTATAAAAATGGAACACATTTTGATATTATTCTTAAAGATGTTTTAGGTAATGTTTTAGTTAATAAAGAGGTTAAAATCACCATTAATGGTGTCACTTATAAAAAAATAACTGATACTAATGGAAAAGCAAGATTATCTATAAATCTCCTCCCTGGAGTTTATAATATAACTACTTCATTTGAAGATGATGGTAATTATGTTAAATCATTAAATACCAATAAAATAGTTGTTTTATCCAAGATAATTACAAAATTTGTAGATAACAATAAATTTATTGTTAAATTAGTAAATGATGATGGAACTCCAAAAACAAATGCTTCATTAGCTATTATTGCAAATGGTGTTCAATATAATCGGATTACTAATAGTAGTGGTGAAGCTAGACTTAATGTTAGATTGAATCCTAGTAATTATATTTTTACTGTAACTGATGGTTTGGAAGTTGTTTCAAGTCCAGTCCATGTTTTATCAACAATTAGAACCAGTGATATTTCAATGTTTTATAAAGATGGAACAAGATTTGCAGCTAAATTATATGATGCGAATGGAAAAATAGTTTCTAATAAAGAAGTAGCAATTACAGTTAACGGAGTTACTTATAATAAATTAACAGACTCTAAAGGAGTTGCTTATTTAAATATAAATCTTAATCCGGGGGTTTATAGTATTTCAACAAGTTATGAGGGTAAAACTGTTTACAATACTATTTTAATTTCGGCTATGCCTGTTACTATAGTTTCATCTAGTATCCATATTCAACAAGGTACTTTTTATAAGGTTAAATTTTCTGATGCTTTGTCAAATCCAATCATCGGACAAAAAGTTGGAATATTTGTTAATGGAGTAATGTATTATCGTGAAACTGATGATTTAGGTGTTGCATCTCTTAAAATTAATCTTAATCCAGGTCATTATATGATAACTTCTGGTTTATTATCTAATGCATATGAAGCTAAAACTATGAATAATATTATAACAGTTAGTGGAGGTTACTTATGAGGTTTAATAAATGTATATTATTAGTAATATATGCAATTATAGCTATTGTAGTATTCACACCATTATATGCTGAAAATAGTAATAATACTATATTTACTTCACCAAGTGATGATGTTATTGTATGTGATAATGTTTATACTGGTAATATAATTAATATTACTGATGATAATTATGATGATTATTTTGATGTTTATTCAGGTGAGATGAATCCCGAGTCTAATATCAATGATGGAGATAGAATACATATTGGTAATGTTACAGATAAAACATTTGTTATCAATAAACAACTAGAAATCACTACTATGCATAATGGTGATATTATTAAAAATGGTTATGTTAAGCTAGTTAAGGGTAGTGATGGTTCTAGTGTTCATGGATTAACTATTATTAATGATAAAGCACATTATGTTGTTGATGGTATACAAAGTATTGATTTAAATGGTATTGGTTTATTCTATACAAATAACAATTATATCTATAATAACTCAGTTCAATTAGCAGAAGGTAGGGGTGTATTTGCATTACCGATGGGTGCATCATCTAATAATAAAATATATAAAAATAAATTTGTAAGTACAATGAGTACTTGCGTACCTATGAGTGAATGTGATAATAATATATTTGATGGTAATTATTTCCAATCTACTTTAGCTAATGTAATCTACTATAATCCATGGGGTCATGCGGATTATTTTGGTGGTCATGGTGTATGTTATAATAATACATTTAGTAATAATTATATATGTTCTTTAAATAGGAACTCTGAATGGGTTATAGGTATGTCTCTTTTAAGTAATTGTAATGTATATATTATAAATAATACTATTGCTAATGTTTATGATGGTATTAGTGGTTTAGGTTCAAACTCTATAGTAAAAGGGAATACTATAATAGGCATAGAAAGTTTAGGTTTATCTGTTAATAGTGATAATTTAACTGTTGAGAACAATACATTCATAGATATGACTATGGCTATAGCTGTATTGAATGATAATATTGTTGTTAAGAATAATATGATAACAAATTCTTCAATTGGAATTTGGGTATCTGGGGAAAATGCGTCTTTAATATCTAATACTATTAGTTTAGTTGATGGGTATTATGCAGTTAATGTTGAAGGTGAAAATGCAGTAATAGTAAATAATAATATTAAAGTGAGTAATTTTGGTGAAGGGATTAGAGTAGCTAAAACTAATACTAATATATTAAATAATACTATTCAAACAGCTGTTGATTCTGGAATTTATATATTATCTTCTAAAAATATTGTTAGTGGAAATAAAATATCTTCTAATTTGTATGGAGTTTATGTTGATGCAGCATCTGAAGTATATTATTATACTCGTGGTGTATTAAAAGCTTTTTATTATGTAAAAATTAATCAAGGTAGATTAAATTATAATAATATTAGTGATAATGTTATCAATACTAAGTCATATGGGATTTATTTAGTGGGAACTGTTTATAATACTACTATTACATATAATAATATTACTACAAATGCTGCAATTGGTATTGTTGAGAATATTACTGATCCATTTTCAAATGTTGTTAGGGATAATATTGTTAATGGTGTGTTTTTGAATTATAGTGGTATAGTTATTAGTGATGATAATTTCTATGTCTATTTTAATGAGAATGGATATTTTAAATTTGATAATATTAAGTCTATTGTTTTAGTAATTACAAAGCTTTCTAATAAGGATATGGTAATTAATCAGAAAATGACTATATTAAATGGTGGATCAGTTAATATATTATCTAATGTTACTTTATATTTAGTATCTGGAGCAAGTGGAACTTCAATTAAGTCACTAAACTTTAAAAACACAGATAAAAGTGCAATTGTTTTAAATGATGTAAATGATGTGACTTTAGAACAAATTAATATGATGTTAACTTCTAAAATGAAAGATGTTTTTGGAATTTCTATAAATTCATCAAACAACATCAATATTGTATCAAATGATGTATATGTCACAGGTGAAAATAGACTAATTCAGGGTATTTTACTTAGTCATTCAAATAATATCACAATTAATAATAATAGTGTAATTTTAGAAGGAAATAAAACAGCTAAGGGAATTGTTATAAATTCAGTAAATGTATCTAATTTAGTTAATAATACTATTCATATTCAGGGAAATGGAGTATTTGACATTGTTTTAGTTGATAATTCTAATAATTTAAATATCTCATATAACAATTTAATAGCCAGATCTACTAAAGTTGTTTCTCCATTAGAAATAATTAATTCTAATAATTTTATTATGAATAACAATAATATTAGTGCATTTGCTAATTTGGTAAAATCTTTGAATTTCTCAAATAATAGTAATATTTTGTTAAATTCTACTTTCATTAATTTAATTGGAGTATCTAAAAGCAGTGCAACTTTTGTTAATAAAGGTTTAAATAATGTTGAAGTAATAAATTCTATAATTTATTCAAATGCTTTAAAGTTAATTGATGGAAACGTAATTTTAAATGAAAATAAATATGTAATTTATGATGGAAATATTGAAACATTCTTTGATTCACAGGGAATATTTAGTAACTCATTAATAACTCAAAAAGACATTTTACTTTTTGATAATTTAAAATTAAAACATTATAATTTAATTTTTAATCAAGTAGTTACTTTAGATTCTTATTATAAAACTTCAGTAATTGATGCAACTTTAAATTTTAATTCAAAATCAAGTAATTCAACTATTAGAAATTTAAATTTTGATTTAGTTGGGAATACAGCATTTAATTTGAATTTTGCAAGAAACATTACTATTGAAAATGTTAATATTAATTTAATATCTTCTAAGGATGTTTCAGCTATTATAATAACTGGTGAAAGTTTTGACAATTTAATTAATAACAATACTATTAATATGAAAGGTAGTGCTTCATTAACAGGAATTACTATTTATAATTATTATGATGGATATTATGGATTAAGTCCTAAAAACAATATAATTTCAAATAATAATATTATAATTGATTCAACTAAATATGTAATTGGTATTTATGTTGCAATGGCAGATAATACAATTATAATGGATAATAATATAAAATTAACTGCAGGTAATATTGCATATGGTGTTTATAATATTTATTCTCATGATTTCAAAGTATTTATGAGTACTATTTGGACTGCAAATACAAAAATTATTCGTAATTTTATTGATGCAAAAGGTTCAATTGTCTGTTTAATTAACTCAATTGAAGCTAAAAATACCTTAGTTGATAGTAATATATTAATCGCTACAGCTGATGGTGGTTCTTATGGTTACTTTGGATATAAAACATCTGGAGATATAATAAGGTATAATGATTTCACAATAAATGGAACTTTAAATAATAGGCCATTAGCACCTAATGTAGGTCAAACTGGTATTTATTTATCAAGTGGTTCTTCTAATGTATTGATTTTAGAAAATAGTATTATCTCTAATTATACTTCTGGAAATGAATATGCAATTTATGTAGATGCAGATTCTAATAAAATTTCAATTGTTGACAATTATTTAATTAGTGATAATTGGAACAGATACTCTGATAATGCGATATATGCACCATCAGCTAATTTAACTAATAATGAACTTTATTATGTTTATGTATCACCTGAGGGTAGTGATGAATTAGGTAATGGATCTATTAACAATCCATTTAGAACAATAAAACATGCTTTAAGTAAGGTAATTAATAAAGGAATAGTTTATGTAATTGCAGGTAAATATATTGAATCTAATATTATTATTTCAAAAGTAGTTAATATTAAGGGATTAGGTGATGTTATTGTTAATTGTGAAGGTAATCTATTTAATATTACAAAATCTGGTTCATTAAAAGTATATAATATTAAATTTATGAATGCATATTCAGTTTCTGGTTCAACATTTTGCAATTTAGGAAAATTATACTTAGAAAATGTTTCAATAATAAATTCTACAGCTTTAACTTATGGTGGAGCTATTGTAAATTATGGAGAATTAGTTATAGTAAATTCTATATTTTCACTAAATAAAGCGAAAAATGGTGGGGTTATAGCTAATTATAATAAATTAGATATTAAATCATCAAATTTCACTAATAATAGTTGTTATATTAAAGGTTCTGGAGGAGCGATTTATAATTTAGGAAAAGGCACTCTTACTATTGATAACTGTAATTTTGCTGATAATAAAGTTGATGCAGAATATCTTCTTGAAGAAGATGATTTTGGTGTTCGTTTAGGTTCCGGAGGAGCTATCTACAACCGTGGAGATTTATATATTTATAATTCAAATTTCACATCTAATAGAGCATTTAATTGGGGTGGAGCTATTGTAAGTATCACTGATGTTAAAAAACATAATCTTAAAATAATTAACTCCATATTTGATAAAAATACCTGTTTTGCAGGTGGTGGGGGAGCTATATTTATTGCAAATGCTAATGTAGATATTGCTAATTCTTCATTTACATCAAATGAAATTGGAGGTGATAGTGGTGGAGCATTGTATTTCACAAAATCCAATGCTAAAATTTATAATTCCACATTCTTTAAAAACTCTGCAAGTTATAGTGGAGGTGCAATAGAATCTTGGAAGTCAAATATAACTATGGATTTATGTAATATAACAGATAATAATGCTGAACATGGTGGAGCTTTAGGTTTCTATGGTGAACGTGTTGGAAATCATGTTACTGGTACTTTAAATATTTATAATTCGACAATTCATAATAATAAAGGATTTTATACTGGTGGGGCGTTTTATGTTATGGATTTAAATATGAATGTTAAAAATTCTAATATTTATAATAATTTTGGCGGAGATGGTAAAAATTCCCTTTCAGTTAACATATTTTACCCTATAAAACCAGTTAATAATATAGATTTAAATGGTAATTGGTGGGGTAGTAATAATGGTCCTGGAGAAGATGTATGGTTAAATGCGCAATATTATAGGGAATGGGTTAAAAATAAAATTACTTGGTCTACTATTAGTCATCCAAATCAGGATAATAATCCAAACAATCCTGGAAATAATCCAAGACCTGGTCAATCAACTAATAATCCAATTATTGGTCCGAATACTGGCGGATCATTAACATCAGGTTCAAATTCTGGTGGTTTTGGAACAGGTATAGGTTCTGGTACTGGAAATGGTTTTGGTAATGGTAATGGTAGAGGTTCTGGAAGTGGAAGTTCTAATGGTGGAAGCTCTGGAAATAATGGTGGAATATTAGGTTCAGGAACTGGATTTAATGGAACTGTTTACTCAAACCAAGGTTCACTAGGTGATCTGGGATCTTCTTCCAGTTCCGGTGCTGGTGGAAGTGATGCAGGTTCTGCAGCCCAATCATCAAACATGATGTATGAACTTAATAAAAATGTTAAAAAAGTATTATCTGATGATAATTTTATGTATGGTATTGTAGTTTTAGCAATAATTTTGTTATTAATAATATTTGGATATAAACGTAATTCTAAAAAGGAGGATGAATAAATGAATAAATTTAGACCAATTTTAATCTTATCATTATTCATATTGTTCATGGTTTCATTAGGAGCTATATCTGCTGAAGAATTAAATTCTACAGTTGTAAATGATGCTCCGGCAACTGATTCAATTTATGTTGATTCAAATGCAACAATTGGTGGGAATGGTGCATTAAACAATCCTATGAATAATATTAAAGATGCTGTTAATTCAGTAGATAACAACTCTGTAATTCATGTTAAAGGTGGAAATTATTATACTTCGGATAACAGTAGGATAATTATTAATAAAACAATTACTATTGAATCTTATGATGGAACAGCTGTAATTAATGGAAAATATACTGATTATATATTTTATATTACAGATAAAGGTTCTTTAACTTTGAAAAATATTGAATTTCTAAATACCGAATATTCAACTGTTAAAACATATAGTGCTATTGTAAATTATGGTAATCTTAATGTTGAAAATAGTTTCTTTGATAATGCAACTGGTTTAAGAGCAGGTATTATATTGAATTATGGAAATTTAACTGTTAATAATTCTGAATTTAAGAATAATACTGCAAAATATTATGGTGGAGCTATAACCAATTTTGGTTTTGCAAATATTGTTAATTCATTATTTGAATCTAATACTGCTGCAGAAGGTGAAGCTATTTTAAATACATATGATATGTTTATTTCAAATTCCAGATTTATCGATAATAATATTTCATCAAATAAATATCAAAAAGTAGAAAGTTTAATAGATATTTCATCTTCATACTTCACTGAAAATTCTGATATTTTTGTTAAAGATAGTGGTATATATATTAAAGAATCTTATGTAACTTTAATTAATACATCAAACTCTGTTGTAGATATCAGCTATTCATTTATAAATACCTATGATTTTGTTAATTCAAGATTAAGTATTGATAATAATTTCTGGTGTTCTAATGAAAATATCCCTAAACAGGCTAATAGATGGTTGATTATGATTTTCGTAGATAAAAACACTGGAAGTTCTATAATTAAATCTAAATCAGTTGTTGATGTTTTAGTTACTTTTAAAGCATGTAATGGAAAATCTACATATAATTTACCTTCTAATGTTCATTTACCTTCTGTTTATATTCAGCTTGAAGCAGATAATGGTAAATTCAAAGAAAATGGAGGATATTTAATAAATAATGCATTTTCAACTACTTACTTTGATAATTCTAAAAACACATTAATATTTGCAATGTTTGATGATTCTTTTGCTACTTTAACAGTAGGTTCTGGATTTAATAATGGAAAAATATATGTTTCAACTTCAGGTTCTGATGAAAAAGGAGATGGGTCTATTAATAATCCATACAAATCTTTAATTAAAGCAGTTAGTGTAGCTTTAAATGGAGACACTATTTTCATCGGAAAAGGAAGTTATTCTGGATTATATAATTCCGGACTTTTAATTAATAAAACTTTAACCTTTTCTAGTTATAATGGTGAAGTTAAATTATGTAGGGATGATTTCCATACTCTGTTTACTATTAGTCCAAGAGGTGTTCTAACATTAAAAGGATTAACATTATCTGTTATGGATAAATCAAAATTCATTCCACTTGTAAATAACTCTGGAAAAACAGTCATTGATAATTGTATTATTAAAGATGCTAAAGGTGGAGATAAGTATGTATGGAAAGGCAATGAAGCACAGCATTATCAATATTTCTCTAATCAAAGTATAATTTACACTAGTAATGATTTAATTATCAATAATTCTGTCTTCATCAATTTAGAAGATATTGTTATTAGATCATACTTTTATACTGGAAGTAATTATTTTAAACACTTTGATGTGACTATTGAAAACTCAGTATTTACTAACTGTAAGGCAATGGAGTGGGGAACTACTTGGGATAGTAAAAATTATATTGATAAAGCAGATGTTGTTAGCCCTTCATTTATAATTAATGTAGGTGCAGAAAATGTCTTAATTGATAATTGTACATTTAGGGATAATACAGCATCTGCTGTTCGTGTAAATGCATCTAAATCATTTTTAGTAGATAATTCAAGATTTATACGTAATCATGGATCTATTTATTCATTAACAACTGGGGTATTAAATAATACATTAATAACTGAAGATTATGGTCCTTCTGTAGGGTTTTCTCAACAGGATTTAATTCCTATAATTAGAAATATGCAATTTATTGTTAATTCAAATTTCACTAAAAATAAAGATGTTATTATAAGTACTTCTTTTGTCCACTATGGTGATAATATTTATTTATATAACTGTTATTTTGGAAATAATACAAATTATTATGCTCAAGACCATAGAAACAGTAGTGGGGAAGGATTAATATTAAATGGCGGAAATATGACTGTAAAATACTGTACTTTTGAAAATAATTCAGTATTTTATGGTGGTGTATTTTATAATGATGGAGCAACTATAAGTCCTGGAAAACTTTATTATTCTAAACTAGATATTACAAATTCTATATTTTATAATAATAATGCAGTATTTGGTAAAGATATTTTCAATAAAGGTGGTGAAGTATTTGTTTCTGATTGCTGGTGGGGATCTAACAGAGGTCCAAATGATGAGAATATTTATAAGGCTGCAGGCACTGTCAATGTTAAAAATTGGGTTATATTAACATTTGATATTGAAGATAATACATTAATTGGTAGTTTAAATAAAGTAACAGATAGTAAAGGTAATATTTATAATATTACTGGTAAACTGCCTTCTAGAATAGCTATATTCGAATCTTCAATGGTTAAAATTAATCCTAATGTTATTCCATTAATTAATAATCAAGCTAAGGTAAATATTTCATTCAATGGTGAGGATATTTCAGCTAGTCTTCGTGTTGATAATCAAACAATTAGTTTAGTATTTTATAATAAAAACACAGTATTTGATTTAAAAGATATTATTGTTTATGGTAAAGGAACTTCTTACTCTTTTATTTTAAAAAGTGTAAACGGTTATGTTGTATCTAATAAAACAGTTACTTTGTTGATTTTAAATGGAACTAATGTTTATCAAAAACACATATTAACAACTAATGCTTTAGGAGTAGCTACTTTAATTATTAATTGCAGTATGGGTAATTATACTTTTAAAGCTAGTTATGATGGAGATAATTATTTTAAACCAACACAAGGGAGTGCTAAATTAGTTGTAATGCCATATTATACATCTATATTTATTAAGGGAGATCAAACATTTTATGGAAATGGTAATTTCATTTATGCTCATGTTTATGATAATTTAGGGGATGCTATGGTTAACCAGATGATTTTATTTACCATAACTTCATCTGATGGAAATATTTATAAGAGATATGCCCTTACTGATTGGAAAGGTCAAGCAGGATTCTACCTTAATTTATCTGGTGGGAATTATAATGTTAATGTAAGTTATTCTGGTGATAATTGGCATTATGGGTCTTCAAGTACTGGTTTATTCAATATATTGTCTATTGGCACTAATGTAATTATTGAACAGTCTTTATTTAATGGTAGAGGCAATACTTTAACAGTATTGCTTAGAGATAATAATTATAGGGTTTTATTTAATGAAACTGTTGAAATAATATTGTCTGATGGTAAAGTTTCCCAAGCATTTAAAGTTACTACTAATGAAAATGGTCGTGCAGGTGTTGTTATTAATTTAGTCCCTGGCAAGTATAATGTTTATGTAAAATATGCTGGAAATAAATTGAATTCTCCATCTTCTGCTGAAGGAGATATGACTATTAATCATGTACCTACTCAAATTTCTGCAAGTTCAGTAATCATTTTTGATAGTACTATGAATAGTTATTTGGTTAAATTAACTGATATTTATGGACGCTTACTTGTTAATGAAACAATTATCATTACAGCAATTAGTCAAGCTACTGGTGTCAAACAGATATTTAAAGTTAAAACAAATGGTGAAGGTATTGCTAATTTAACATGTAAGTTAGATATTGGTAATTATTTATTGAAAATTGATTTTAATGATAATGAATGGTATGATGGCAGTAATTATGCAAGTACTTTGATAGTAGTTGATACAGTTGATGATTTCAATCCATATGCTACTATTTTAGTTGCTAATGATTTAGTTAAGTTCTATAAAAACGGTACTCAATATATTGTCCGTTTGCAGGATATTTATGGCAATCCTATTTCAAATATGGAAGTTGTTATATCTATTAATGGTGTGAAATACACTAGAATAACAAATAGCTCAGGTGAGGCTAAATTAAATATTAATTTGGCTCCTGGTGTCTATCATGTAAATGTCACTTTTGAAGGTTATGGAGATTGGACTGAATCATTTGTTAATAGTTCAGTTACAGTTTTATCTCAAATCATCTCTAAGGATTTAACTAAAATTTTAAGAAATGGAAGTCAATTTATTGTTAAATTTGTGGATAATGCTGGAAATCCTATTGAAGGTAAACTAATTAGTATTTCTATTAATGGAATTGTTTATTCACGTGTTACCAATAGTTCTGGTGAAGCTAAATTATCTATTAATCTTAATCCTGGTAAATATGATGTTGTAACTTCATGTGGTGATTTTGTTAATCATAATGTCATTAATGTATTGTCTAATATTGATAGTGATGATCTTTCAATGTATTATAGGGATGGGTCTAAATTTAAAGTAGTTATCTATGATAGTGAAGGTAAAGTTAAACCTAATGCAACTGTTAAATTCACAGTTAATGGTGTTTCATATACTAGAATTACTGATAAAGATGGTGTAGCAGCTTTAAGCATTAATTTAAATTCAAATATTTATACAATAACAACTGAATATAATGGTATTGTTAATACTAATCAAATTTGGATTTATAATATGGCAGTTAATATGGATGCAGTTAATGAAACGGTTAAAAAAGGTACTGCATTTTATGTAAAATTAATTGATGTTAATGGAAATGCAATATCTGGTGGGCAAGTATCATTTAAAATTAATGGTGTTTCATATATTAGGTCAGTTAATGAAACTGGTTATGCAAAATTAAACATTAATCTTAACCCAGGTGTATATAAAATTATCACAGCATTTTCTATTAGAAATTATGAAGATAAATTACTTTATAATACCTTAAAAGTAACTGATACAAATTAATTTATTCATTTAATGAATAAATTTCTTATTTTTTCATCTAATCTGATTTTTAAATTTTAATTTCTGACTTATTTTTTATTATTTTTTATTAATTCCTTTAAAATTTACTGTAATTTAAAGTTTTTAACAATAAAATGTTTATTTTTTAATTATATTTACAATTCTCTGGTAAAAAATTATTTGGGGGTGAAGTAATTGCTCAAATAATATTAATATTTCATGTTTTATTATTAATCAGTATTATATTTCTTTATGAACAGTTTTATACTAGTTAATATAAATATACTATTTGTCAATTCATGTTGACGTAATAATTAATGGAGGATTAATTTTGAGAAATAAACTCGCAATATTAACTTTATTGATATTATTTATTGTATCTATTTCTTGTGTTAGTGCTGAAGATAGTAATTCTGTCAGTGTTCTAAGTGATTCTAACTCTGATGTTTATGTTAGTCCAACAGGAAATGATAATAATGTAGGTGATGTTAATAATCCATTTGCTACAATCAGCAAAGCAATAGATTCTAATGTAAGTAACATACACCTATCTGAAGGAAAATTTATTGGTGCTGGTAATAATGGTTTAACAATTGAAAACAAAACAATAACCATTATCGGAGCTGGTGTCGATAAAACTATAATAGATTTAAATGGGACTCAATTTATGGATATTAAGTCTACTAGTTCTGTAGTTTTAACTAATTTAACTATAATAAATGGTTATGGTGAGTATGGTGGAGCTATATATGGTTCTGGTAATTTAACTATCCAAAATTGTAACTTTAAAAACAACTCAGCTACTGCTGGTGGAGCTATTTACTTTGGGACCACTGCTAATTTAAACATTTATTCTTCTACCTTTGAAGATAATGTAGTTACAGATAGTGGTGGTGCTGTTTTTTCTTATAGTTATGTGGGTATTTATGATTCTACTTTTATAAGAAATAAAGGTACCGGTACATATTCAACTGGAGGTTCCATTTATATTAATGGAAATAGTAACAAATATTCTGTTTTAAATAGAAATATATTTAAAGATACATCTGTTGCAAGACAAGGTGGAGCTATTCATTTAAGTTATGGAAATGTTACTAATTGTATATTTGAAAATGCATCAACTACCGCTACTGGGTCAAGTAATGGTGGTGGAGCTATTTATGGATCTGATTTTAACCTTAAAAACAATACTATGACTAATTGTGTATCTAAAAGTGGAAATGGAAACTACATATTTGCATTTTCTGGATTCAATGGAGTAGTCACAATCCTTGAAGGTAAAACTGCAGATGTAACTAGTTCTACTTTTACTCTTAATGCAACTGCAACTGATGATATGGGTCATCCAATTCATGGCGGTTTCTACACATTTTATCTAGATGATATTAAAATAGGTAGTGCAAGTTCTGTAAATGGATTTATAACTGGTACATTTTCTAAATTATTAGATGATGGTAAATATATTGTTACAGTTTCAGGTCCTTTAAATAACAATGCAATCGTTAAAACAACTACTGCAAATGTTAAAATTGACCGTGACTATGTAGATTATTATGTATCACCTAATGGTGATGACGATAACAATGATGGTTCAAAAGATAAACCATTTAAAACCATTAATAAAGCAATAACTGAAGCATTTGCTAAAAATATCTATGTAAACATCTACCTCTTAGAAGGAACCTATTTAGGTACTGGAAATGTTAATTTAGCATTGACTAACTTAGGTTACCTTAACATAATTGGTGTAGATGGTAAAACAATAATTGATGGTAATGGTAAAGATTATGCATTTAACTTTGGCACTACACTAAATGTCAACCTTAAAAATATCATATTCACTAATTTATACAGTAAAAAATATGCTGGTTTAATTAAAGGAGGCTCTGGTGATTACACTGTAAATATTGATAATTGTACATTCGAAAAATGTAATGCAAAAACTTTAATTCAAATTAATGGTAAAGTAAATGATGTTATAATGAGGGAGAATGTTGTTTCTTCTAGTTTTATTACTAATGTTATTAGTATAAACAATCTTTTATTTGAAAATAACTCAGGTAATGGTCATATTAGTGCTGAAAAAGGAATATATAATTCTACATTTGTAAATAACAAAATTACTGTTAAATCCACTACTGATTATGGAATAATATATGTTAGTCGTGCTAATTTTGTATCTGCTAATAATGTTTTCGAAAACAACACTGTTAAAGGATTATACATTAATGAAGGAAGTGCTAATTTTACAAGTATAAATGATACTTTTGTAAATAATGATGGTGTATCTGGTGGTGCTGTTAAAGGTGGAGGAACATTTATCAATGCTAAATTCATAAATAACAAAGCTACCAAAGGTGGAGCTATTTATCATGATTATGGAGTTTTAACTTTAAAAGATTGTATTTTTGAAAATAACAAAGCAGATGACGGTGATGACATATATGGTTACATAGCTCCAAATGGTTTAACTGGTGGTTCATGTTTAAATATGTCTAATACTTTAACTTTAGTATCTACTAGCTCTTCTAATGTTAAGTCTGAATTGAAGGCTATTTTTGATTTAGGTGGTCTTAAAGTAAGCGGATATAATATTAAATTTTATTTAAATGGTGTTTATAAAGGTTCTGCTCCATTAGTTAATGGTGTAGCTACTTTTGTTGCTGTTGCTAATGATGGAAAATACGAAATTTCAGCTTCTGGAGATTATATTAATAAGACTACTGTTGTTAAAGGTGTGTTGAATGTTGATGCTAATCCTGTGTCTGTTTTTGATGTTTATGTTTCTGAGAGTGGTAGTGATGAATCTGGTGATGGTTCATTGGCTAAACCATTTGCAACCATTAAAAAAGCATTTGAATACGGAATGTCACAAAACACTTTAAGCTTAACAATCCATATTATCGGTACTTTGAAAGGTGAAGGTAATGTTAATCTTGATTTAGCACCACTTATAGATTTAACTATTGTTGGTGAAAATAAAGAAACCTCAATTATCGATGCAGAAAAAAATAAATACATATTTGACTTTACCCCAGCATACGACAACGTTAAAGTTTACCTAAAAAACTTAACAATTAAAAACGGTGTAACTACTACATATCCTACTCAGGGTGGTGGTAAGACAGTTGATGTTGGTCTTGTTCGTATTGATGGTTATTTAAGTGTGGATGATTGTGTATTTAGAAATACTACTGGTCATGGAATTTCTGCAGATAAACTATTCTCAACTCTTATAGTTAACAATACAAAATTCATAGAATCCCGTGGTGGAGTTTGTTCAGCTACTAAAGCATTAAATGTAATCGTAGCAAATACTGAGTTTATAAACTGTAATTTAGGTGTAAATAACAAGGGACGTACAGTTTATTTAACTGGTTTAATTGCAGTTAGTGATATTTTTAGTTCAACTAGTTTTAGTCCTAGGTATAATGTTACACAAGTATTGTTGGATAATGTAACTTTTGATGGAAATTATAATGGTACTAAAACTGTAGGTTCTGCTCTTTATTTAAGTGGTACAAATACTACTGTAATTAATTCTAAATTCACAAACCTAAAAGATATTTCAGCTATTCATGCATTTAGTGATGGTGGATATAAATGTAATGTAACTATTATTGGTACTTACTTTGAAAACAATACAAGGGATATTGATTATGGTTATCATCAAACTAATGATTATCGTCCAATATTCTGGTTAATTAACTCAACATTTATTAATAGTGGAGCATTTGCATGTCCTGATATACGTTATAGAGATGCATGGTGGGTTGTTAATAATACTAAATTTATTAACATGACTAATCAAGTATTATTTAGAGGATCAATATCTTCCACACATAAAGATGATCCATTACCTGATGGTGTTAACAATATTATAACTATTATTAATTCATTATTCTTAAACAATGAAAAAGGTGTTCGCTTTATTGGAGGTAATGTTACTGGATCTAGTTTCTATAATACTGAAGTTACTGCTTCTGGAACTGCATACATAGTTTATTTGGATAATAATTTCTGGAATAGTTCTGAGCCTACTTATGTTTATAGTCCTTCTATTTCTTGTGGTAGTTGGATTGTTCCTGTTTTGGTTGGGGATAATGCTTCTGGTCCTGTTCAGGTTATTAGGCTTGTTTATATGGCTTTTAATGGAACTGATTATTCTTATTATGATGTTTCTAAAGTACCTATTTTCGATGTTAATGCTAATTTAACAGTTTCTAATGGTGTAATTAATCCGAATAAGGGTATTTTCAATACTGATGGTTTAACTGCTAATTACACATATAATGGTGTTGGTAATCAGACTGTAACTGCAACTTTAAGTGATGGAAATATTTTAAAATTAAATGTAACTTTCTACAGAATTGATACATTTACAAATATGACTATTTCAAATAATGCTCCGCAAACTGGAGATTATATTACTGTTAATGTTGTTGTTCGTGATAAGAATGGTAAACTTTTAAATGGTAGTGTGAATGTTTATCTTAATAGTGTTTTAAAAGGAACTATCAGTTTAATAAATGGTATGGGTTCCTTTGATGTGTTAGCAGAAAAAACTGGTCCTTGTGAAATATTTGTTAATTATACTGGAGATTTAGATAATTCTTACTCAAGTAATATGACTATTGTTTCAGTTAAAAATACACAAATGAATGTTTCTGTTTCTGATTCAGATTCTGCAAGCAATGTTACTTTTACTGTGGACTTTGATCATGTAGCTAATGGTTTTGTATTTGTAACTATTGGTGGTGTAACTTACAATGCTACTGTTTTAGGTAAAGAAGCTAAAGTTATTGTGCCTCCATTAGCTGTAGGTAAATATGATGCTATTGTTTCATATAATGGTGTTGTTAATAAAACTGTTGCAGTTAACATATCTCCTGATAGAAATCCAGTATTAAACATTTCTGATATTGTGATGATTTACAAGGATGGTACAAGGATGGTTGCTGTTTTAACTGATTATAAAAGTAATCCTATAGCTAATGCTACTGTTTACTTTACTATTAATGGTGTAACTTATGT
>ERZ825384.833-NODE-833-length-38837-cov-8.834021_pt1 | contig 38837 bp, 36 predicted proteins | sample MGYA00519931_ERZ825384 | MGnify/ENA primary metagenome ERZ825384 (study PRJEB31778, sample SAMEA3449200) | human gut metagenome | biome: human gut; feature: human-associated habitat; material: faeces | place: United Kingdom | collected 2010/2012 ...
AAACCTAAGTTCAAGAATTCGTTTTAAATCTCGCATAAAAAAACACCTCCAATTCTCAAGATCTGTAGAACTTAATATTCTACAAATACATCTTACAACTGAAGGTGTATAAACGGCTCTGATTAATGGATTGGGTGGCTCTAAATAATGGAATAGGTGGCTCTCAGTGCTGGACGGTGTGGCTCTGAATGCGTGGAATACTCAATATCCAATCTTTCCTAGACCTGGAAGGTTAACACTAATGGCTTCTTTATCATATTCATTATCTTCTTCTTTCTTTAAATAAACCATCATTTCTTTTTCTAGAAATGAATCTCCATAATAATGATGTAATCCTGTAACTGTAAAATAAATGTTTGACATAAGTATGTCCTCCTTAATAATTTCAAGTTACAGCATTAATTGACATTATGCGTGTCTAAATAGTAAATAAATCAAATTATTTTTTGAATAGATCATTGGACTATATGGAAAATAAAGAATCATACGGTATATATAATAGACAATCATAAGTGTACACCATAAAATTAATATCATTTTTCTTTTCTCAGGTTTTAACAAGCATAGAACGCCACAAATTAGTGTGGGTATTAATAGAGCATGGTAATACAAAGATAATTGAATATTTCCTTTCAAAAGATAATACAGGCTTGTTTTCATGTTGCATCCTGGACATGGCAAACCTGTCATGAATTGAAAGGGGCATTTATAGAATAATAAAAGAAGGAATAGTGTGAGAACTATTCCTAAATATTTAGTCTTTTGCGAAACCATTAATATGACTCTGTAGGATGCAATAGGATACTAAAGATAATTGTAGTATGGATAATACCATTAATACAATACTGTCGTCACTAGGATGATGTCCATTACTTCTTGTAAGACTTGAAACCATTTTACCAGCCTTCCATAAGTAGTATAGTAAGTAGATTCCACATGTCACAATGCTTAATACAACGACAAGTCCTGGTTCAGCACCTTTTTCTTGGTTTTGACTTTCACATAAATCATTTAAGTCATGTGCAATTGTATATAGCCAATAAATACTATAAATGCCACAAGTAACTAGACTTAATACTACACATAGTCCAATACTCTTTTCTTTTACAACTCCAGTAGTAAATGAAAAACTTGGTTCCACATGCACTGTTTCATTACCTGCAAGCTCGGTATTCTTTAATCTTTGCCAATCTTGCATGCCTGTTTTCCATACAAAACTATTTCCAGTTAATACACCACTATCAATAAATCCTTTCATGTCTGATTCACTAAAAGGACCTTTAGAATCATTATTCTCAACATAATACCAATCATTCGATGATGATGTAGAAATAAATTCATTTAATTCTGTATTCTCTAGTCTTTCCCAGTCTTTCATACTTGCCTTCCATACTAGAGTACTACCATTGATTTCACCAGAAGTAATCTTAGCCTTCATCTCTTCTATACTGAATGATCCTTTAGAGTCATTGTTCGATACATAGTACCATTCTTTGACTGATGTAGTTGATTCATTCTCATTTACTGATTCTTCTTTATTTGTTTCAACTTCAGATTCATTAACTTCTTCTTCAATCTTATCCACGACTGCAACAGGTACAACAATATCTTCTTCTACTTCTACCTTTGTTCCACAGTTTGAACAAAACTTAGCATCATCACTTATTTCGTGCCCACAATTTTTACAAAACATATTCAATCTTCCTCTCGATTAATTCAATTATAAAATGAATACCTTCTTAACTCAACTACTTAAGAAAAACTTAAGATTCATTTCTATGTTTACATTTCTTTTTTTAATCCAAACAAACATGAAATCAATCTAGGATCCTTCATACATTTTTTTGGAAACACAGCTTTTTTTGGCATATTAAACTCTCGAATCAATGGAAAAAAAGCTTTATCTTCATCGATTTCTATTTTGCCATATAATTGTTTCGCTAATTTGAAAATTTGTGCGTTATTATTGCCAAAATCAATCTCATGAATTTTTTCGATTTCGTATTTTACATCTATTGATTTAAAAAAATCGTCAACTTTACCTTGCCAAGAATTATCTTTCTTATTATTGTCATTATTAACGTCAATATTTGGTTTATCAATATGAGCGTAATTAAGAAATACACAAGTAACGCTATCGATATTATTTTGATACATAATATCTTTAATTGGAATTTCTTTGCGTTCACAATAATATTTATTACTTCGATCGTCCTTTGTTTTACCTGCTTCAGAAAAGTAATTTTTTAAATTATCCACAGTTTGTTTTCCGCTCAAGACAGTATCAAAAATAAAACATATTTTTTTTATTTCTTTTTTCTCAATGCAATATTTGCCCTTATAAAAAGCCAATTCATGTAAATATAACGAATGTTCTCTAAATTTTTCCTCTCTTAAATAATTTTCATATATTCTCGTTAAAGTATTATCTGTACTATATTTTTCTTTAGGAATAAATAAAACATTTGGCTTAAGCATTGATTTCACCTGAGCACATGCTTCTTTAAAGTCTGTTACTTTATGATAAGAAATCAATTTCATAAAATTTTCTTGTTTTTTAACAGTTATATCATAAATGAACAGATGATTTAATATTCTAATATAATGGTTACTTTTATCATTACACTCCACGCCATCCAGACTCAATAATATATTATCTTGTAGTTTTATTTTATCAACAATTAAAGTTGGTAATTTTATATTAGTTGGATCTATGAATTCTTTATATGGATTTAAATTGTCATTGATGTCTCTTATGAGATCACGAATTTTTAATCCTTTTTGTAATCGATCATTCAAATAGTAATTATCCTGATAATGCAAACAATCTCCTTCATCCAAATCATTTTCATCCAAATCTTTTTTTATAATTTTGTTTTCATCAATTTCTTCATTGTTGGAATCCACATAAATGTTGCGATTTTTCTTTCTCTTAATAATATCTTTTGTTGAATTTAGCACAATTTCTTTTTCATCTTTATTAAAAATACACGATAATATTTCTTCACATGGAAGTTCAAAAGCGAGCCATTTCAAATTTGCAATGTCTAAATTGTAATCATTATTTACATAATCTGTATCTTTTGTGAACGTACTGATAAACTCACTTAATGCACTAATTCTTTCGGTTGTTGGTATACTTTTTAGCCATGTTAAAATCAATCCATTTTGATAATGATTAACACAATCATTTTCAAAATTCATAAAAGCATCTTTTTTGCAATTATTATTAATCAATAACAATTCCACAAGAGAGCCATATAACACAAAATCAAGTCCTTTTTCCCTTAACATGTTTTGATAATATTTTTTCAGTATATTTTCAATCACTGTATTTGAATTATTTGAATTAACTCTTGATGCTCTTTTAGTATTAATCAAATAATTATCATTAACACAAAATGGATTGATTAGTTTCACTTCTCCATTGTCAATATATAAAGAATTATTTAAAAATATATTTTTTGCATTTTGTTGTAAAAGCATAAAAGTTAAATCTAATTTAGATTTTAGATCATCTCCTTTTAGTATTTGATCTATACTAATAAACTTAACAGCATCACTTAATTGAAATTCAACAAAATATGCGATAGCTTTTCCGTTATTGTTTATTTCCTTTTGCACATTAGCAATGTGATACTTATTTAAGATTTTCTTATCAAAATATGACTTATCCGGATGTCTAATATAAATTTCACGTTCATTTCTAATGATACAAATTACCTTGTTATATTTTAGATTCAATTTCCATTCTTCATTCTCACCTAAAAAGCTATTTTTAATATCTGCAATATACTCTATAAGTTTTATATTATAATCATTTGACATTTGGTCCATAATTTTCTTTTTATCTTTAAACTTATTTGTTTTAAATATTTCTAAAGCAATTCTCAACTTATAAATTAATTTATCATCCCATACATCATTATGATAATCATCATTCAGCAATACATGAAATAATAATTCGCTAATAGGAAAATATAAAGATCCATCATCATTTTGAATTCTAAAAACATATCGTATAGTTTCTAGTTCACTACATATTGCATCCATATCCTGTAGCATCTTGTCAAACAAGGAATTATTTTGTTCTAAGATGTTATTATATAAATCCTTTAAAAAGTTAAAAACTAGGAATCTCGATGGATTTTCAGTTTCCTGGAATCTCGATGAATTTTCAGTTTCTTCATTTACTATATTAACAATATTTTCAAATGATTTCTTATAAGCTTTTATTAAGTAATCATTTTTTAATTGTTCATCTTTGATAAGACTTGAAATTTGATAAAACACATCAAGAGCAATCCCTTTACAATTATCTATTTCAAGTGTATTTAACTTTGAAAAGTCTTCTATTAATTTTATCAACTTGTCATCGTCAACGATAGGTAAAATCAGAGATTCTAAAATTTGATTTAATTCATTTTCAACATCATTAACATGCATATTTTTATTTACTCCATCTTTTGATACTTTGAATAATATTATATTCTGAATTGTCAATTTCTTCTAAATTCAATTTTTTCAAATAATGATCATAGATTTCAATAACAATTGATTTCTCTAGCTGATCATTATATATATTTAAATATAGACAACTGATACAATTTTTAAAATTGATTGAATTTGGTTTAATAAGCAAAAACAACTCGTTTTCAAGTGCATAATTTAATAACTCTTTATTTGTAAACAAATAATTATAAAACTTTTTAAAAGTAGTTCCTCTACCATATTCAGATTTGAAAATGTTTTTTGCGTACTTATAAAAATATTTCTCAGTATAATATGTATCCGTCTTATATCCAAAAAGATAACTTACGTCATCAATATTAAAACTATCTTTTAAACATTCTATAAAGATTCTTTGTTTTTCATATTTATCTCTTAAATAATCTGTTTCCGAATATTGAAAGTTATAATTAAACCTATCTTTTCTTAAAATTAAGTTTATATCCTTATCACTTAAATCTTCGATTCTGCCATATATATATGTTTTTTCTTCATTTGTCTTTAAATTGTAATTTGACAACAATTTCTTTATATTTTGCATTAAAATATCTGCATCAACATTTTCTTTGTAAAAGATTATAATGTCGTCAACATAACGATATAATACATAATTCTTTTTAAGAGTATCTGCTGTTTCAGGTATTCTTTCTAAGATACGGTTTAAAAATAATTCAGCAATGATTCTTGCGTATGCAGGTCCCTGAGGTATACCAATACGTACATTATCATCATTGACTTTTCTCATAAGTCTTTCATTATAATCAATTAGTTTTTTCATTATACATTTATCTTGTAGAGAAAAACCATCTGAAAGGCCACGATAAAGTGACAAAAAATCAATATTATCAAAATAATTTTTTAAATCAATTGTCATCACTCCCCAATCTCCCAAAAAAGGTATTTCTATATAAGACTTGATTTTATCAATATAATTTCCCCATGAAGTATACCAATTATAAAATAAATTGGTATCGGATAAAAAAGAAACATTATAACTATATGATTTTAAAAGTGAACCATGTCTATACGCAATCATTAAAGCCAATTGCGTTGTAATAATTCTTTCTTCAGTATTCAAAACCACCATATTACGTTTTTTTGTGTTCGATTCTTTTCGAACATAAACATAATAATTATTTAAAGGAATTACATCATCTGAATCAATAATACGTTTTATTTTGTCATTCAATATTTGAATATCGTATTTTGTTAAACCATTAATTCGAATCCATTCAGTAATCTCTAGATTCTCATCATTATCAAGCATATAATTAGTTTCTTTACGAACTGTCGCTTCTAAATCACCTAATAAATCCAGTTCATTTTTAATTATATTATTCTCTTCCAATGATAAATTTAGTTTTTCTGCTAAATATTCAAGTCCAGTTTTCGTTTTATCAATATTTTCTTCAATATCCATATCGTAAATGGAATATAAATATTCAAAAGTTGCTGGCCTATATTGATTTTTTAAATTTTTAATCCTTTCACTCGTTATTTTTTCATCATATTGAATAGTTCTTCTAAAAATAGATTTTAATAATTCACTATCATTCAAAGGAGATAAAGTACCTAATAATACATACCAATCTTTTTTCTCTAAATAATTGTGATCCAATCTTGTGAAGATTTCTTTATATACCTTTATTTCTGACAATATATTTATAACTTGATTGCATTTAATGTTACACTCATCATTCACAATCAAATTCTTATATTTATTAAAATTCAAAGTGTTATTTGTATAACCTAATTTCTCTAATACTTTTATGACGTTATTTCTTCTATAACCGTTTAAAATAGATAATTGATTACGATAAAAATCTAAATCATAATCATCAGGTTGCTCAAAAGAATCTTTAAAGAAAAATGATTTACCACCCGATTTATGAGTTGATAAAGGAAATTTAACTTGTTTACCAACACGATTGCCAATATATGAATCAGTTTGAGGAAACAAATCAATTCCATACTTTTCATTTAAATTAACTCTATTACTCAAAGTTTTTATTACCCAATAACCAATTTCTTTATCAACCGGTGAATCAAAAATTATCCAAACATGTATCCCACGACGACCCGAAAACTCTGTAAGATATGTAATTTGTAATTCATCAAGATAGCTTAATAAATCCGTCTTGATAATAGTATATAAATCAGTAATCTCTTCTTCATCAGCTGATTTATCTTTACAATCGAAATCTAAACAAATCCACTTAATTTTTCCATTACCATATGACTGTTGATAACAACCCGCAGATCCATTATTCAACAACATATTCTCAATAAGCGAAGAATCATATTGAATATATTTTGTTATATATCTTCCATCATTTTGTTGTATAGCAATAGCATGTGAATTCACAACAAATAAATCAAATTCTATTTTTGATATTTCTTTTATTATTTCTTCCATCCCAATTGTTCTCCTATTATAAATCTTATTTTTTGACACATTTTAAAGTTGAAATGATTAACTTTTCATCATTAGAATAAACTTGCGCATTACATGAGTCTACCACTATTCTATTGTAATAATTGACAAATTTTTTATCATCCACATACCTAATCATTCTGTCCCTGGATTTTAAAAATGTGTGTTCACCATAGAGACAAATCAATATTCTAGGTGTAATCGCATAGTATACTTCAGTATGATCCTTTATTAAACCAACATTAAATAACTTGGTTTTGTCTGTTTTTGAATTACGAACAATAACAGGTTCATCACTAGTCAACAAACAATCTTCAGGAAAAACATAAATAATCCATGCTTTTTCAAATAAGACTTCAGCTAGTCGATCAATTCTATCATTATTAAATAATTGTTCTAATAAAACATTTTTTACAAATTTTTTCTGACACACTTCTTCTATAATATGATCCAACATTGATAATTGAACATTTCCAAACTCTTCAATTATCTCCTTTTCCATATCCTTTGCGATGACTGGAGCAAGTTTAAAGCCATATTCAAATGTATGTTTACCTCTTAAAAGTTGAAAAATAATAATATATGAAAATTCTATTTTTAATTCATCAGACATTAAATAATCATTATTTAAAGCATTATAACTTGTACATATTTTAATAAGCTTTCCCATACAACTTCCAATTATCGGCTCAATTTTTTTGCCAAAATACTTTTCCAAATAATATTTATCACTAAGATTTTCATCTGTATAAAAGTTGTTTTCTAGAGCAACATTTTCAATCTTTGTTTTAAATAACTTTTGTTTAGATTTATCATAAGCATATATTTCATACTTTTTATTATTTTTTATAGCAAATCTTTTTAAATACAATTTTGGAACATAGTGTTGTCTAATTGGTTCATCATGCTTCATATAACCACCCACATATAATTTTCAAATATTTTCTTTTATTTTACCATATTTGAATTAGCCTAAACAAAAACGCTTGAACTTTATTTGACTGTATTTCAAAAAATCTATATAAGCTTACATAAACAGTAAATGATTCAATGCTTGTTTAATTAATAGTGGCTCTCTACGTGGATTTAGCGGCTTTGAACAATGGATTGCTAGGCTCTATTCAAATGGATTGTGTGGTCCACTGTCATAGAATACTCACTACGTAAAGACACTTACACCGGTTAACCGCTACATATACACCGTTGGTGCGCTATGCGCTCACTATTTATCTTGCATTCCTAATTTATATAACAACACAATTTAAAACAAGCTAGGATTATCCCAGCTTGAATAACTATTCTTTGATCATATCCATTAAGACTTCTTTGATTTGAAGTTTATCATCGGTTTGATCCATTAATTCTTTTAGCTTATTTAATTTAGAATCTACTTCTTTTGAATCAATATCCATCTTTTCGTGTACAAAGATTAAATTATTGTCTGTCTTATGACACTCTTCCATTTCCAGAGCTAATTCTTCAAACATCTTTTCTCCAGGACGCAATCCAATTTCTTGAATTTCAATGTCTCTTCCTGGCACAAGTCCTGCCAATCGAATCATTTTGTCAGCTAAATCCCAGATTCTTACTGGTTTTCCCATGTCTAATACAAAGATTTCTCTTTCGTTGGCATAGAATCCTGCTTGTAGTACTAATTGAGCTGCTTCAGGAATGGTCATAAAGTAACGCTTAATGTCTTTGTGTGTTACAGTGACTGGACCGCCATTTTTAATTTGTTCTTTAAAAATAGGAATAACAGAACCATTGGATCCTAATACATTACCAAAGCGTACAGCCGCCATATGAATACCACCCTTAGTATTTCTTGATTGCATATACATTTCTGTCATACGTTTAGTAGCGCCCATTACGTTTGTTGGATTTACCGCTTTGTCTGTTGAAATCATAATAAAACGAGATATCCCACAATCACAACAAGCATCAATCACATTCTTCGTTCCAAAGATATTATTTCTAATAGCTTCGGTAGGACGATCTTCCATTAAAGGTACATGTTTATGTGCTGCTGCATGATAAACGACGTCTGGCTTATAGTTTCTCATTAGCTTATAGATTTCTTCTCTTTCACGAATGGAAACAATTAAAGATTCTAGTTGAATGGAATCATTCATTTGTTTCTTTCGTTTCATAACTAAGAATTCTTGTTTAAGCATATATAGTGCATTTTCATTAATATCCACCATAATCAATTTAGATGGATTAAAATGAATAATTTGACGGCATAACTCAGAACCAATAGAACCACCGGCTCCGGTAACACAAACCACTTTATTTGTAAGATAAGAACCAATCTGATCGACTTTTAAGTCAATACTAGGGCGATTTAACAAATCCTTGATATCAATGTCTTCAAATGAAATATGATTACTCTCATCATTTCCAACAAAGATACGCATGATTTTTGTTGGAATAGAAGTGGATGTACATAAATCTAAAATCTCTTGTTTTCTTTCGTCACTCACTGAAGAGATGGTAATAAAGATACAATGAACATTGTTCTCTTGACAAATACGCTCTACTTCAGAAATAGTTCCAAGTACTGGTTTACCACTTAGCATAGTCCCCTTTTTCTTAAAGTCATCTAAGAATCCAATTACGTTATATGGATAGGCCATATTATGATAAATTTCATTCATCAATAAATATCCACCATTACCAGCACCTACAATTAAACAATTATCCACTCTATCCACATCGACTATATAGCGTCTTGCCATTCTATATAGCATTCGTGCTCCTAAAAGGAATATAAAGCATAATAATTCAGCTAGTGCGATTAATTCAATACTAAATAGGTCTACTTTTAATACAAAATAAGACATGATTAGAAAACAGACAAAGCAACTTAAAAATGTTCGAATAATTTCATTTGGCCCCGTATATGTCCATAGTGACATTTGTGTTTTAAACAATCTTAAAACAATAAAATGCAACAAAAGCATGAAGAATAATCCTAAAGCTAAAAGTTTTGTCAATGCGATTGTCTTCTCATTGATAAAGAAATTATTTTGAATCATGTATGCCACTAAATAAGAGAACATGACAATACATACATCAACTAGTGATATTAGAATTCCTCTATATTTTTGATAAATATTTGATTTATATAAACTATTCATAAGTAAAAAACCTCTTCTACAATAATTTATTATAACTTAAAACATATAAAAAGTAAAAAAGCCATCTCATTACGAAATGGCTAGTGGCATTCTATCCTGCATAATCATCAGAAGAATCGTATTCTGCAGGTTCTTCTGGCTGATAGTAATATTCATTATTTTCTTCATATGATGGTTCTTCATATGTATAATAATCATCGTCTGTTTCTTCACTATTGTTATTCATCTCAGCAAACTCTTGAGCATTACCTACTGAATTATCTTCACTTGGTTTTTGAGAAAAACCAGAAGTATCCTTTACAGAAGATGCCTTTTTACCATCCAAGATAGCTTGAATCTTCCTTTTTGCGATATCATTCATTTCTTCATTTTGAATAATGACTGAAGCATAGCCTGAAGAAGCATAACAGAACCTAGAATCTGAATCACCTACAAGTGAATATGATTCAAATTTCCAATCTGGCATATTATTCAATTCATACTTGATAAAATCACTGATTTCATCATTCGATAAGTTTGTATCAAAAGCTACAGCCAATGCATCCATAAACTTACCATAGTTCGTGATCATCTTAGGAGAAACTATACGTTTGAAAATAGCTTTAAATACTTTTTGTTGATTACGCACACGCTGATTATCTCCATCTAAATAGGCATGTCTTTCACGTGCAAAGGCTAAAGCTGTTTCACCATCCACATGATGTTGACCGACACTTAAACCAGGCTGTCCATTCGCATAAAGAATGTCAACTTCTTCACCCTTTTGAATATCCAAATCAATTCCATCTAGTGCATCCACTAAGTTTACTACACTAGAGAAGTTAATACGAATATTATAATTGATTTTGATGCCCAATGCTTTTTCAATCGTTCTTTCCGTACATTTCACACCCATTAAACCAGAATGCGTTAATTTATCTTTACTACCTTCAGGACAAGCATTATCCCCAGTTTCATCACACACCAAGTCAACATAATAATCACGAGGAATACTCGTCATTAAAATACGACCTGTTTTAGGATTTACCGTCAACAACATATTCGCATCACTACGCGTATTACTATCCTGTAAAGATCCATAAGAATCATTTCCACTGACTAGAATAGTAAACGCATCTTTAGTAATATTATTAACCGAATCACTAGGGTTATCCGTTTTATCTACTTTTGTATATTCTACATTTTGATAAATTGTTTTCGAATCCGTTTGAAAACTAAAATACGCCTCGCTCTCATGAAGAATATCACGATATTTTTCATTTAAACAAATCGCATCTACTTTGTCATCATAGAAAGCTGTCATTAAATCATCTAAGGAATCATAATCCTTTGTCTTATAAGATATCTTCTTCTTATCTAAAGAATCCAACATACGCTGAGTAGCTTTCTTATCCACACTCAACATTGTACCAATTGTCTTTTTCTTCAAATTATTCTCGTTCTTGATTGAAGAAGCCTTCTTAACAACAATCGAAGTCGTTGTCGCCTTACTATCTGCAAGACTTGTTACGACATCAAACGTATCCTTTGTCTTAAATAAGAAATAATTTCCATACGCAAGACCAATACACATACATAAAGATATCAACCCAAATAGAAAACGACTAAAGAACTTCCTAGCCTTAAACCTCATTAAAATAGTCAGAATTAATGCTAATAGTATGAACACCAATGAAACTAATATTATTAATTTAAAAGGTAACAAATCTAAACGAATCATTTGAAAAATAAATGCACCTAACGCAATAAACATAAATATAGTTAAAAACTTACTGATAGGACGCTTATTTTTCTTCTTTTTCTTTTTCACATTCTGCGAAAGTTTTACATCCTTTTTAGACATATTAAAATCTCCTATAAACTCTTTTGTAGCTCACAATTACATATTATATAATAAATGACCATGAGTTGGCAAATTCACACAAAGAGTGCGAGATTACATAAACCTTTCACAACGAAACGCAAAGCCTTTAAAGCCACCCTGTTTTGCTTCATATAAGTTCTTTTCATAGTTCAATAAATTAGCCTTATACTTATATTCCAATGACTTCGAAGAATAATCATTCAATACATCAAAGAATAATAAAAATAGTCCTGCTAATACCAATACACACGAAGCAAGTATTAACCAAACAACTGGAACAATTAAATAAATAACATTTAAAATTAGAACAACTGTAAAACAACTAAAAGTTGAAATTAGCAAACCAATATGACACCTATGATACTTCTTGCTCAGTTCTTCAAACTTACGAACATTCGTATGAATTCTATTTTGTATATAATCTGTAGTTTCCATAATAAACAACACCTCACAATGAAATTATACACCTACAAAACAAAAAAAGAGCAAGGAATATACCCTTACTCTACATCATCCGCTGATTTACCAGCAAGAACTGCATTAATCTTATTCTTAGCTGTTGTTACTGTACTTTGATCTGGAACCATTACATAAGCCGCATTACCAAGCTCAGCACACATTAATGTATCTCCAGTACCATTTACCATATATTGTTCCATTTTCCATTTAGGATTCTTATTTAATTGATATTTAATCAATGATGAAATTTCATCATTTGACATAGTTGTTGAGAATGTATTTGACATACTATCCATGATTTGAGCGTAGTTAGTAACAATTGCAGGACTCGTAACCTTATCAACAATGCCCATTAGAACTTGTTGTTGGTTCTTCGTACGCTGACGATCCCCTTCAGTATAGGCATAACGCTCACGAGCATATCCTAATGCTTGTTCACCATTTAAGTGGTTAACACCTGCATGAACACTTAATCCTGGAGCATGTAAAAAGTTACTACATTCATAACCTGGTTCAACATTTACATCAATACCACCAACAGCGTCAACAATATCTGTTACTGTATCGAACCCAACTTTAAATGTATAGTTGATTTCAATACCTAAAAGTTTCTCTACAGTACGCTTAGTTGTGTTAGTACCATGAATACCAGTATGGGTAATCTTATCTAAAGCACCTTGTTGACATCCATCACCTGCATCACAAGCCGTCGTTACATAGAAATCACGTGGAACTGATGTTAATAAAATTGTTCCTGTCTTAGGATTTACTGTAGCGACCATAATAACATCACTACGGCCATTTTCATCAAATCCACCACGAGTATCTGATCCGGAAATCAACACATTAAATGGTGTTGTCGTAATATTACTTACCGCATTGGCCTTATCTGTATTTTCTACTTTATATGAAGTTTGGTATACAACACGCGTATTGTTATCAAAATCTTTATATGCATCAATATCTGTAATTTGGCTACGACTAGATTCACTAATGACAATAGAATCTACTTCCCCATTATAGAATGATTCTAACATTTCAGTCATACTGCCAAATTCTTTTTGTTCCATTGAAATTCCAGAATTAGTTAATTCCTTTAAAATCTTTTTAGAACCTGTTGTATTAATATTTGCCAAAGTACCTACACTACGACCAGCAAGATCTGTTTTCTTTTTCATATCACTTGATTCTTTAACGACTATACTCACTGTATTTTTAGAATGTTTAGCAACATTCGTCATACTTGAAAGTAGTCCACCAGTCTTTGACATATAATATCCACCTAAACAAGATCCCAATGAAATTGCCAAAGCGAAAATAATACAAATAATTTTAGATACAACACCCTTTGTTGAAAAGCACAACAATAAAATGAAGATTAAATCCAATAATACAAATACAATTGTCATTAAAAACAATAGTTTTGTAGGCAATACATTCAATTTAATAATGTTAAACAACAAATACATTGTTGCAGCAACCAGTAAGACAGAGAAAATAATTCCAAATACCTTACCAACTTTGTTTTGTTTTTTATCTTTTTTCATAACAAAAATCTCCTCATGCCCATATATTTTACTACAAAATAATTATATTTACAAAAAAGGAATAGGATATATGCCTATTCCACTTTATTTAATACAGTACCTAATACTTTAGCACCATTTCTTTTTAAGCGTTCTATAGACCTTTTAGCTATATTTTTATCTGTTTCAGGTAATGATACAACAAGTATTGTTCCATCCACCAAATGACTCACTGGAATTACATCACTACAGCTTTCTAAACTAGGACAATCCACAATAATAAAATCATATTCAGATTTCATTAATTGCATAAATTTCTTAAAGCTTTGTCCACTCAATAAATCAATCGGATGTTTTCTCTCATTACCCGCTGTAATAACATGTAATTCATTGTCTGAATAGCTATCTTTAATTGCTTTGGTGTATTTCAAATAATTTGTATAATCATTATCTTCTAAAATATCTGTTAATCCAAAATCATTTTTTATATTAAAACATTCATGAATGTGTGGATCATTTATATTACAATCCAACAATAACACTTTTCGTGTGTTTGCCACAAAACAATATGCCAAATTAACTGAAATAGTTGTAGCCCCTGCCCCATGGTTTGCACCAGTTAAACACACACTATGAATATGTGGATGTTTTTCATTATATTCAATGTTTGTACGTAGTCTACGATATGCCGAACTACTCGATATATTATGTTCCATTATTTTCTCCTATTTCTTCAATGGTATTTCTGCTAAAACATCTACCCCTAAAAACATTTCGACTTCTTTATCGTTAATAAAATGTTTATTAAATAAGAAACGTAGCACAAAATAAAGAACACTTAGAACTAAGCCAATTAAAGTTCCTATTAAAGTATTCTTTTTTACATCTGGGCTTACAGGCGTTGTGTTAACTTGTGCCTCATTCACAATTGCCACACTGCTTAAACCTAAATCGGACATCATCTCTTTTTTAAAAGCTTTAACAATGTTTTTAACAACACGACAAGATAATTTAGGATTATTTGTAGTTACTGTAATATTGTAGTTATATGGATTACTTTCATCGCGCGTAATAACAATATTTTGTAAAAGTGTATCTACATCAATATTCATTTCAGAACCAACTTTTTCTAAAACTACATTTCCATTCAAATAAGACGTATAATCTAATAATTCACCTTGAGGCATAATAGTAATATCTGTACTTGAAATATAACTTTTAGGTAAAATAAACTGCGTTACTCCAAAAGTAATTAAACCACAAACCAGTGTTACAACTAATATTGTTTTAATATTTCTTAATAGATGTTTCAATAGCTCTATCAAATCAATCTCCATTTCATCATTCATATAATCGTTATTCATTAATTATTTCCTTTCTATACTGCTCCTCTACCATATAGCACTTGTTTAATAGTTTTAAATAGCAATGTCACATCCAACCAGAATGACCAGTTTCTATAATAATATTCATCCAACAATAATCGATGTTCGAAATCGACATCACTCCTTCCATGACTTTGCCACATACCCGTTATACCAGGCTTACATGCAATAACATCATAATAATAATCTCCCATATCCTCTTTTTCTCTAGGTAAATATGGGCGTGGACCAATTAAAGACATTTGCCCTAATAAAACATTAATGAATTGTGGAAATTCATCCAAGCTCTTTTCACGTAAAAATTTACCTGCACTTGTGATACGTGGATCATTTACTAATTTTTTATTCTTTGTATATTCTTCTCGAATGGCTGGATCTTTTTCCATTAATTCCTCAAGAATCTTATCAGCACCAATAACCATAGTACGGTATTTAAACATCTTAAATTCTTTGCCATTCTTACCAATTCGATTCTGCGTAAAGAAAATAGGACCTCTATCTCCTTCTTTACGGTTTTTAATAAAGACAAAGATTGTTAATGGTATTAAAAGTAATAAGCCACATAGTCCAGCACAAATGTCCATAATTCGTTTTAATGCATAAGATAAGAAATGTTCTAAGCCACGAGAATTTGAAATCATTAAGATTCCATCAAAATCCTCTACATTAGTATCAAAAGTTACTAAGCCATTTACTTGTGGTAAATATTTAATTACTGCTACTTTATTTTTAAATACTTCAAATACTGCATTTAAATCTTCACTATCCATTTCAGGAATCGCAATCAACACTGTATCTATATCCTTTTCTTTGATTACAGAACAAATTGAATCTAAATCAAATGTTTTATTCACATCTGCTACTTGTTCCTGTTGAATATACTTAACTTTTTTTGAATTATTGCAATTTACATAACCTACTACATCTAAAAGTGAGTATCCATTTCCATAACACACCATTCCTAATTTTTCTGCAGTATGTCCGACACCAACAATCAGCGTATTATGTTTAAACCATTTTCGAAAAATTTTATGAGAATATCTAGAGTTACATCCTGCAAACGCAAATAAAACACATGTTAATAAAATAAAGCCAAAGAATTTCTTTATAGTCCAAGTACTAATTGGGAAAACAAGAAAACTTCCTATAAAAAAACCAATATGACTTAATATGATTAATCGTATTTCATCATACATTAACAAAACTCTTCCTTGATATCTTCCAATTAATAATTGCATTAAAAAATATAATATACATAATTTCCAACACGTTTCCAAATCATATCCAGAAAATTGTATAATAAACATAAAAAAAACAAATTCAATTGTTATTTTTAAACTTCCTATTTTTGACATTAAATCATCAACTCCATATGACCCACTCATTATACTAAAAAAAAAAGAAAAGGACAAATCTTTATGTAAGCGTTAATCATAAAGATTTGTCCTTTTCTTTATCGAATATTAACTTTGGACAGAAGATAATACAGAGAATGTAGCTGCATCAACCATTGCCGTATTATGAATATCTTGGAATGTAAATGTAACTGTATATTGCTGTGTAGCTCCATCTAAAGTACAACCAATATCAGTTACATCCTCTTGTCCAAGTCCTGCATTAGCTAAGGCAGCATTAATTGCTTGTTGTTGATTTTCATCAAAAGAAGTTGATGGTTTCTCTTCTTTCTTTGTTTCAGTTTCAACTTTAGTCTCTTCCTTCTTTTCTTCTACAGGTGCAGAAGCAGAAACTTTTTCTTTTTCTTCACTATTGCTTTTTTTATAATTTCGTTCTTGTATAATACCGTCTTTACCAATCTTATATTCATAAAATCCAGTAGTTGTATCAAAACTTACCGTATAGTATTTCTTTTCTTCTTGAATCGATACATTCGAGCATTCTTTTTTAGTGGCATTCGCATCGTCTCTTGCGACTTCTAAAATATCGTTTTGAGTGATTTCTAATTCACTATTGCCACATCCAGTTAATAATAGAGTTGAAGCTAAAATAATAAAACTATTTCTTTTTCTTCTTTTTACCATTGTCTTCTCCTCCATAACCATATCCGTAGCCATAACCATAATTACTGTCACTTGCAGATTCTACTTTGTTTAATACAACACCCATGACGTGGCCACCATTTCGTTCTACGTCATTAATGGCTGCTTTAACTTTACGTTTGTCAGAAGATTTTGCATCAACTACATATAGTACTCCATCACTTACGTTACATAATGGAATAGCATCACTAGCTACCGCAACAGGTGGGCAGTCAATAATAATATATCCAAATTCTTGACGTGCTTGGTTTAAAAATTTAGCTAATCTTTTTGATCCTAATACTTCACTAGGATTTGGTACTCTATGACCTGCAGTAATGACAGATAAAGGATAACCTCCATCATATTGTACGTCTTGTACTCCTTCAAATGAATGAATACTTACGCCTTCTCTAAATTCTGAAATAATATTTGTTAATCCTGAACGATTTGAAATCTGAAGTGTTTTATGAACTGAAGCATTTCTTAAATCACAGTCAATTAATAACACATTTTTATATTTAGCTGCCATAATACGAGCTAAATTACAAGCTATTGTACTCTTACCTTCATTAGGAATTGTACTTACTACGTTAATTACTTGAATCGCATCATCCATTTGACTAAATTCAATATTAGTACGTAATCCACGATAGATTTCATCCACATCAAATTGATTTCTTTTCTTTCTTGCCATTTCTATCTCCCAAAGAAACCAAATAGTTTCTTTTTCTTTTCAACCTCAATATTTAATATCTCTTTATTACTCAATAATAATTTAGGATTCTCATAAAATAAGATATCCGCATTATCAAACCCAATACGCTTACCTACAACAGCATATACATCACTCAATTGTTCGATTCGATTTCCGCTCGCTCTATGCGTATCCGTACAAATTACATCACAATACCCATTGTCCAATAATTCTAATGCATTGGCTTGTATTTTCTTTCCATTTACACCAAGAATAGAAGTACGATTCAATTGTAGTATACAACCCATATCTACCCAATGATCAATGATTGAATAGTCTAGACCCTCATGGAAATACCTTTCAATATGAGCTAATACAGGAACAAATCCCTTCATCTTCAATTCATATAAACATTCATCTCTATAATCAATCGAATGAATATCACGAAGAACATTATATTCTACAAGCATATAACGTGAACTATTTAAAGTAGGATACAAATCTAGTTCCAATCCTTCAATGAATTCACTATTCATCATAACTTCCCCACCAAAATAGATAGGGATAGGACTCATCTTTCTTAATTCCAATTGACGAGTTACCATTTCATTATAGATATGAACATCTAATTGACCAGGAATGAAATGAGGTGTACTACAAATACCTACAATACCATCCTTTTTAGCATTCTCTAATGAACTCACTGCATCCTCAATACAAGGCATACCATCATCAATACCCCAAGCAATATGAGAATGCAAATCAATATACTTAGCCATTATAGTTCGGGAATCTCGCAGAATACTGGAATACCCAAATATTTTTCTGCCTCTTCTTTCGTGCGCAAACGATTATCCAATATGAACTTCATCACGGCATAACCACAACCAAGTACAAAACCCACCATAGTAGCAAGTAAAGTATTCTTCTTCACATTTGGTCCACTAGGAATATAAGACAACTTAGCCTTATCTACAACTTCAATATTACGAACATTCAAATTTTTCTGCATTGTACGAATAAAAGTACTTACTGTATCATTAGCGATATCTTTAGATAATTTAGGATCTGTAGTTGTAGCTGAAATTGTGATAATCTCTGTGTTTGATTCATTCGTTACACTAACAAGCTTTTTAACACTATCTGCACTCTCCAATCCAACATCCTTAGCCACTTCAGACATAATGTTATTCTGAGTTAATAAATTCACTGCATTCGTAACCAATTTACTATTGGCCATCTGCGAATTATAATCCAAAGAACCACTCTCACTAATCTGTGGAGTTAAATAAATTGATGTACTAGCCGTATACGTTGGAGCAATAAATAGCTTAGTTCCAAAGAAACCACCAACACCAAATAATATACATAAAACAATAATCAACTTAATATGTTTTAAAATCGAACGAAATAACTCAGTTAAATCAATTGTTTCTTCGTCTAAATTAATATCTTTTTCTATTTTATAATCCATAAAACCCTTCCTTTATACAATATAATGATGAAATTCAACTTACCATCATTTTAGTTAATTAACTTAAAATCTTGTTACATAACTTTCTTGATACTTTTTTATATATTTAATCAATAAGTTTTAGTATATCTATAGTCCTTCTAAGACCTGTATTTATGTCATATCGCGCTTTCCATTCTAATTTATTTAATTTTGCTGAATCAAGACGTGCTTTTGTAGCTTTACTATAACCAGCACTCTCTACAACATCTGGGAGTTCAAATATAACATTTTTATCGACATAATCAGCTATTATTTTCGCTAAATCTTTCAATGTAACATCAGAAGCTTCATCTGCAATATTATATGCCTCTCCACATTTACCCTTAAGTAAAACTGTTAATAATCCAGATACACTATCCATGACATATAAATAGGAGTAATATTGATTGCCTTCACTTTTCAAAACAATATCTTCAGCTGCTACACCTTTATGAATAAACTGAGACAATGCTTTGGTATCTGTTTTTAAAAGAGTAGGACCATAAGTTCTAGTTAATCTAGGTATAACAATATCTAATCCCTTCTGAGCAACATATGCTTGACACAGAGCTTCCCCACATCTTTTACTTTCTGGATAACCCGCTCTAGTTGTATTACAATCTATATATCCACAATACTTTTCATCAAACTTTTCAACATCACCACGATTTTCACCATAAATCTCATTCGATGATGCAAAAGCGAATCTAGTAGTTTTATGCTCAACAGCAAAATCCAATAGATTTTGCACACCTATAATATTTGTAGTTATAGTCCCTATAGGATCTGTTGCATATTGCATCGGATGTGTATTACTTGCAAGATGTAAAATATAGTCAATTTTTAAAATACTATTCATTTCTAATTTCTTATTAACATCATATTCAATAAAGTTAAAATAAGAATTATCAAAACAATATTCGAATCTATTAAACATTTTTGTTTTGCTCCTTCCAAGTGCATATACGATACAATTTAAGCCTTTAAGATTTTTCATCATTATAACATCAATTAACATACTTCCTATTAACCCAGTTGCTCCTGATATCATAATAGATTTGTTTTTTAACTTATCCCAAGGAAGATCTAAATTTGCAACATATTTAACATCTTCTTGGTATTGTGGATTTTCATATACTTTCATAAGAATAATTCTCCTTTTATTTTAACCACGTTTCCTTGTCTGATTTTAAATACGCTTTAAACATTTCTAAATCATCTTTTGTAGTTAATTTTATATTTTTATCTGAACCAGCTGCAAAATGTAATTTTACACCAAGTTCAACCATCATTGTATTAGTATAATGGGATCCATAAATACCTATTTTCTTTTCAAAAGCCTCATGATACTTTGAATCTAATAACTCAAATTTGTATGCTTGAGGTGTTGATACTCTTCTAAGAGTCTCACGGGGAATATATTGACTTGTTGTAGTATCATCATTTTCGTCAATTACGAAAATCTGTTCATTATATGGCATAGATGTAACGGCATTACCATATTTAGAACATTTGCTAATGACATCAGACAATACAGATGGTTCAACTAGTGGTCTAATTCCATCATGTATAATTATATTATCATCTGGATTTACTTTTCCTTCTAGCCCATATACACCATTTCGAATTGACTCTTGACCTGAATTACCACCAGAAACAATCCATTTTAGTTTTGTTATATTAAATTGTTTAGCATATGCCCAAACTATATCATGCCATCCATCAATACATACCAATTCAATAGCATCGATTTGTGGATGTTTTTGAAAACTTTCTAAAGTATAAATTAAAATTGGTTTATCGTACACATTAATAAATTGTTTTGGTAAATCTTGTCCCATTCTAGATCCTATCCCACCTGCGATAATGATTGCAATATTCATATTAATATTTCCTCCTAAATTTTTCGTTATAATTTTAATGTTTTTTTGCATCTTGTTTTAAAGTGTTAAGAATTATTTGAGCAGATCCTCCATTATAACTTTTCAAATCATTTAAAATTTCTAACCGTTTTTCTTTTAAATCATCAATACCGTTTCTCAAATTATTTAAGATTTCCTCAAGCTCATTCCAATTATTAACCCAATAAAAACCTTCGGACATTTTTTTAGATAGTTCATTAAACATATCAACTTTATGACAGTAGATAATAGGCTTTCCTGTCATAAAATAGTCTGCTATAAAACTAGATGTATCTGAAATAAGACAATCTGAACTAAAAATTGTATCAAAATACGTTTTTTTATCATCAATACTCATATTTGAGGATTGTTGATATAAAGACTTATATACTTGCGCCTCTTTTTCTGTTAATTCTCCTGTTCTATTCCAGTTTAAAAACGCTTGTGGATGTGGTCTAAACAGCAAAGCAATATCTGTGTGCTTTTGCGCAAATTTTACCAATAAATCTTTATAATCAAAGAAACTACAATTTCCTTCATTGGTACACCATCTAGGAGTCCACATCACTCTATATTGATTTTTTTTAGAAAAAAGCCAAGACTTACTTTCTTTATTTTTATAATCATCAATATCATCATATCTAGGAAATCCTGAAATAATAGTTTTAACATTTGTTGCAGAATAATTCATTAAAATTTTATTTATCATCTCATCATCAACATCATTTTGTGTAAAATAAAAACTAACATCTGTCATAAAATCTTCAGGAGATGTTTCTTCTAAAACACCATTTCCGATAAAATCAAATGCGTATGGTACATAGCAAATCTTTGCATATGTTCCTACATTCCAACTCTTATACGATTCACAACGAGTGTCATTGTAAGGCTGTTGATAAAAAACATAATCTGGACTTAACTGTCTTATATCATACCATTCCTTAGTTTCATAATTATATCCATTAATACAATTATATCCTGCCCAAAATTGTTCAGCACCTTCTGATTCATATATCTCATGATTCAATCCTTTTTTAGGTAATTCTTTTTTATTAGGTATTGCAATAATAAATACATTAAAATCATTATCATTATTTAAAGCGTTATAAACATTCTTTAATGAATCCCAAACAGCCGGTCTATGGCAAATAAAAACAACATTAATTTTTTCATGTTTTATTAATTTAAGTTGAAGCTTATAATCTACGGCTTGTTGTCCAATTCTTACTGCATTATGTTTAGAATAATAAGATTCTTTCTCTAATAATAAATTCTTTTTAACTAGTTTATTAATACCCGGTAACCGTTTTATTAAATTTTTTATCCTTCTAATACTCTTCATAATATTATACACCTACTTTATAATTGCTTTTAACTTAGACATTACTATACTTTTTTGCGAATAATCCAATTCAACAATGAACAAAACAATTATATAAATTAATCCATAAATACAAGCAATAGAAATCAATTTAAACCAATTATTTATAATAATATTTTGTAATAATACATAGCCGATAAATGTCATAATAACAACTGGCACTATCCATTTTAACATTTCCTTCCAAAAATAAATAACATTTAACCCTATTCTTTTATGATAATACCAATTCATAAAGAATCCATGACCAATTAAAGTTGCAAATAGTGTTCCTAAACAAGTCCCCACAACACCCCATTTATTAATTAATACAATGCTAATCAAGACATTTAAACAAGCAATTAAAAAATACACTATTGATCGCATCTTATGCATATTTTTTGCATTCTGTATATTTACTCCTAACGTTTGAATAGCTGGTATATATCCAGCTAACATCAAAATTAAAGCAGCAAAATATGAAATGTCATATTCATTACCAACCCATAGATTTACAAACTGTCTACCGATTAAAATAAAACCAGATAAGACCAAAAGCATTAAATAATTATTTATTTTTCCTACTTTGGTAAAAACATCGGTTAAATCCTCACTGTCCGAATTACTAATCACTAATCTATTAGCTTTAGGAACATACATTTCTGGAACAATCCACGATACTGTAGTGTAATAATTTTTTAAATTATAGCCAACACTATAAATAGCAACTGGAATTGTACCTATTATCCGTCCAAGCAAAAACTTATCAACGTTTGAATTTAATTGATCAACAATATCACTTAAAAAAATAAAAAAAGTATATCCCAATAACTCTTTAAATATTAAATTATCAAAATACTTGATATTTATCTTCATTTCTAATTTTACATAACAATACCACATATTAAGAATCAGTCTTATAACAGTCAATAATAAAGTAACAGAAACGACACCTACTGAACCAAACCCCATATACAATAGCGGTATATTAAGTATAGGTATAGCAATATTTAAGAGAATACCTATCGCTTTTTGATAAACAAATCTTTCATTTGCTGACATAAAAGCAACATATAAACTATTAGGAAACGAAATAGCCAGATTAATTACCATTATGATCAATAATTTTCTAGCAATTACATAATCATTCGTTGTTAATTGATTTCCTAATACATTAATGTTGAATAATAAAACGATACCAGCAAATAAACACAAACAAGCAATGACTAAAAACACCCTCATAAACATTCCATTTACATTCGCAACTTCGTTATCATCACCTTTCGTTCTTGCTATAACATAGTATCTAATATATGCACCATTAAAACCTAAATTCATCAAATTTAGATAATTTATAACTGACAAAACTAATTGATATAATCCATACTCGTTTTGTCCTAATGATTTAATCATGACAGGTGTATATACTAATCCTACAATAATACCAATAATTTGTGAAAAAAATGATAAAATAATACCACCTGTTATCTGTTTTTTCATTTAACAACCTCTTCCTTAAGATATTTCAGAAATTCTTTAAATGTATATATTTTTTTTAAATATAAAATCCTTCGGATTTCCTTTTTTCTTCTTGGATCTAAATTATCGTAATTGATTATATCTAAACAATAAGATGACTCTAAATGTTTGCAACCTTCTATATATTTTTTACATTTATCGTTACCTAAAATATCTTTGATTTTCTTTCTCCACACATACATTGTTATTAATGATGAAGAATACCTTTGTTTTATAAATTCTTCTAATGTTATATCTACCAATCTTAGATCAATATCCATCCCCTGAACATTTAAAACTGTTTGCTCAAAAGCATTCATACTCGTATAAACACTTTGCCCCGTTTGTCGATATGCATATATTGGACGATTAATAGAAAACATTTCACCATAATTTAAACTATTAATAACAATGTTGTTATCATCAAAATATCCAAGTCTTTTTATATACTCAATTCTATTATCATCAAAACATTTCTTATGAACACATCCACCAGCTGGTAAATATAGTTTTTTTAAGTAATAGCTTTTATCGACTTGTTTGTTATTTACATAAGTAGGTAATGTAATTTCTTTTTCGCATTCTACATCTCCAAAATATTTAAATCCAAATGCAACAACAGATATATTACCATTACCATTAAAAACTTCTATTGCCTCTTTTATAAACTCTGTATCACAAAAATAATCATCGCCGTCAAGTGTACAATAAATATCTCCTGTTGAATGTTGCAAAACATTCAATCTATTAGCACTTGCACGCTTAACTGAATCGTAATTCATATCCACTTCTCTAGGCATAATATATAATTTTATGTTATCCGGATATTGTTTTACATATTTATTAATTTCATCTATAGTACCATCTGTTGAACCATCATCTCCTACAAGAATTTCCCATTCGCATGGCTTGTCGATTGCAAGAATACTATCCATGCTTTGTTTTACGTATTCTTTTTGGTTATAATAGGTCACTAAAAATGACACTTTCATAAATTTAACTCCCAAATTTCATATACTCCAGTACGGCCACCAAATCCTTCTTTTTGTGCACAAAGACCTTCATTCAAATAAATTTTTCCATGTTCAGTGGAAATACCGAAGTCTAACCATTTTTTTGTTTCTCTATATTTATTAATAACAGTTGATATAGCTAAATCTAATGCTCCTATTTGTCTTGCTTCATCGTTAGCTGCCATATACTGAGTATGAACAACGTGATCATACTCATATACTACAGTTCCAGCAATCAATTTATTATCTTTTATACTTGCAAACAAATGTATATTTTCTGGAAATCTGTCATGTAAAAGTTTTAATTCTTCTCCAGTATGTACAGCTTTAACATCATGACGTTCTGTTAGTACTTCATTTTCAAGATCAATAAATTTTTTGAAATCTTCTAATTCTGTTAATTCTTTAATTACTACGCCTTCTCTTTTTGCTCTTGAAATTTGTGCTTTTCTACCTTTTGGCATTTTAAGAGGTGATTCTAAATTAACATATGTTGAAACATCAACTGTATCTAAATTTGCACCATTAGCAAAAAGTGCAAATCTATCCTCTTCAGCTGGTTGACTGTGGTAAATATGCGGAATACATTTATATCTAATATTTTTAAAATTATTTTCTTTGCAATATTTGATCAGCTCTTCAAAACAATCAATTAAAGTATGTTGTTTCATTTTTGAATCTGTTATAAATCCACCATATGTTAAACCACCATGCGAAATCAGTTCATCTCCATGTTCACTCATAGGTAATAGTGCTATTAATTTGTCATCGTCATAAAACATTAATGAATGATCTTTGAATCTATCCTTATGGTAATCCATATAATTTCTATCAAACATAAACAAATAATTTTTACTCTGTTTATTAAATTGATTCCAAAGTTCGATTTTCTCTTCACTATATCTTTCTAGTTTTATCATCAAAATTCCCTCTATTTAAATTCATTTATCCTATCAATTACATACTGTACTTCTTCATCTGTCATTCCATAGTACATTGGAATACTTAATTCCGTTTCACTGATTTCCTCTGCGATTGGATAATCACCTTTTTTAAATCCAAGATCCGCATAGCATCCTTGTAAATGCATTGGAATTGGATAATGTTTGTTCGTACTAATACCGGCATCATTCAAGAACTTTTCAAGTTCATCTCTTCTATTACATCTTATACCGAATATATGCCATACAGGCTCAGCATATTCTGGTACAAATGGTAAAATAATTTCAGGATTATTAATTCCATCTAAATATTTTTGAGCTATCTTTCTTCTCTCTGCATTTACTTTATTCAAATGAGGAAGCTTTGCAGCAAGAAAAGCAGCCTGTAATTCATCCAAACGTGAATTATTACCTTGATAAATATGATGGTATTTATAATCTGATCCATAATTACCTAATGCTCTTACTTTTTTAGCCAATTCTTCATTATTCGTTACAGTTGCACCTGCATCTCCTAATGCACCTAAATTCTTTCCTGGATAGAATGAGAATCCAGCAGCATCTCCAAAAGAACCAATTACTTTTCCATTATATTTAGCTCCATGTGCTTGTGCACAATCCTCAACAACATAAAGGTCATACTTCTTAGCAATATTCATGATTGGATCCATATCACAGGCTTGTCCATATAAATGTACAGGCATAATAGCTTTCGTTTTATTAGTGATTGCAGCCTCAATCTTTGTTGGATCAATATTAAACGTACGAATATCTGGTTCAACAAATATTGGAGTTGCTCCCGTATACGTCACAGCCAATGCAGTTGCAATATAGGTATTAGAAGGTACGATTACTTCATCCCCTTCTTTTATTCCTAAAGCTTTTAAAGATAGAAATAAAGCATCAAGCCCATTTCCCACACCAACGCAATACTTGCTATCACAATACTCTGCAAAAGCTTTTTCAAAGGCTTCATCCTCAACACCTTCAATATACCATGAACGGTTATATACACGCTCAAAAGCATCCCTCAAATCCTTATCTAATTCCTTTTCTAATGGTTTAAATGTTACAAATGGCACTTTCATCAACTTATTCCTCCATATTTTCTGTATTGTCACTATTACTAACGAATTCTAAGAATTCATCATAATTTCTTATATAATCTGCCTCATCATATACTTCAGAAGCTAACACCATTAAAACGGCATCTGGTGAAAAATCAAACATCTCTCTCCACATATTATTAGAAACATATAGACCTTCATATGGTTTTTCAAGAGGTACTACTTTTTTCTCTTTACCATTATCAAGACGGATTTTACAACTACCATGAATACAAATTAAAATTTGTTGCAAATTCTTATGTGCATGAAACCCTCTTGTTACACCTTCTCCAGTATCATACATATAATATACACGTTTTATTCTAAACGGAATATCTTTAAACTCTTCTAAAGCAACAAGCTGACCACGTTCATCTCCATGTGGTTGAAATACATATTTAATTACTTGCATAAAATTTACCTCGTTTCTAAAAATTTCAATTTAACCAGAATTCGATAGATTATAGCCATCAATGTGAAGAATGGAATATGTATAAAAGATGATATAACTGTTTCTTTATTTATTAAATATGAATATATATCTACACGATTTATGCGTTCCAAATATTCCTTTTTAAAATTATCTGTATTAATATCAATAAAATCAATTGTTAATATGTTTTCATCAAGCAATAACTTTTCAACATACTTTAAAAACTCTTGTTCAGTAACTACTGATTTTTTCATCTGTTGTCTTCTATTATAAAAATATGTTTCATCAGTCATTAATTTATTAATTTCATGAAACAATTCTATTTCACTTGTGAAAGTAACATTTAATCCTTCTTGATTTTTAAGATATCCATCAGCATCATCATCATATTTTAATGATACAGGAACAATTCCTGCTATTGCAGCATATTGATACATCAATCCTCCACTTATAGGGTATGTACTAAGATAAAATCTACAATGTTCTAAAATTTGAAAAAGGTCTTTTCTTTCTGATGTATAAAAAACCCGATTAGGATATTTATTTATCAATTTTTTTAATTCAGAATCATCTCCCGAGCCTGCATACCAAAAAATCAAATCATTATATTGGTTTAAAATATTACTTACAATTCTATAAAACCTATTATCATCACCAAAAGTCTTGTATAAAGCACCACCGGAAAAAAAAACTTTTTGATAGTCCTTTTTTTTAAATGGAAATCCCTGAAATTTCATATCAATATTAACTATTGGATAAAAAGGAATTTTTACTATCGATTCAATTGGTATTCTTCTATATTTTTTTGATATTGTTGCACCATAATCTCGAAATTCAATACACTTATCAATTGAATCTGCACCTAACCAAAATGCGTGATCTGTAAGATTAATTTGATACCTTATAACATTATTATTTACTAAATTTAATAAAACCACACCTACTACATCATTAGGAAATGTATAAAACATTAAGCGACCGGGATTCTCTATTGAAATTATATTTACAAATTGAAAAATCTGATTTACAAATTTATTGTTCTTTCTATTTATATAACACACCTTTCCATTATAACTTTTTACTAGACTCAAAATATCAGGAATTTCATCCTTACGATCTTCGTACGTTATATAAACAACTTCTTGTAATTGACATAATGCTTTCAAGTAAATTTGTGCAATTCCACGTTCATTTAAACCAAATCCATCATAAAAAATCACTTTATTATCGTTGCTTTCGCTCGTAAATGAAACATTCAACTGGTAAGCAATTTGTTTTAAAGCATTTTCTAAAAATTCATCAACATAAGAAAAATTAGTTTGATATATCAAATTCGCACAATTAGATATCAACTCTAAAGCATAATCATAATTCTTCTTTTTTATTTCATACTCAATTCCACGTTTTATTTTATTTATTATTTTTTCAATATAACTATTTTTTATCATTAATAACTGCTCCTTAAAAAAATAAAAATTTAGATGTAAACCATGATTATATTATAGTATCTAATAAAATTAAATTTAACTAAAAACAACATAAAGGGTTTTAATATTGAAGATATTATAGCTTTATTTTTTTTTCATCCAGTCTAATTGTTTTATGTTTTTTAAATCAACATATAAGTCATCAATATGTTGTTCAATTTCATTTTTTGTTAATTTATTAAAATCAATATTTAATAATTCTTTAATTAAATCATCTTCAAAACGATACTTAATCACTCTAGCCGGAATACCACCTACTATAGCGTATGGTGGTACATCTTTTGTAACTAATGAATTGGCTGCAATCACTGCTCCTTGACCTATGTGAACTCCAGACATTATAGTTGCAGCGTAACCAATCCATACATCATCATCAACAATAATATTTCCTTTACTGTATGCCTCATTCGATACATCTTGTAATACTTTTACTTTGAAAGGAAATGTAGAAATATGACTTGTAAAGTGTTCAGCGCCCATGAGAAAAGACACCTTTGGTGCAATTGAACAATAATTTCCAATTTTTAACTTACTATTTTTATCTAGTCTCAGTACATCTATTTCCCCATAAGTATATTTACCTACACTTATACAATTAAACGGCACATAACTTTTAAGTGTAGTATTATTATGTCTGTTTTTCTTTCTCCAATCGAAACTTCTTTTTTTTTCAATCATTCTCCATTTAATATATCTTAAAACCATCTATTTATCCTCTATAACTTATTAATAATAAATCTTGGAAGAACTATAAGCATCATAACTTTTCTAGCACTTTTTGCTATCATTTTCTTTTTCTTTATAGTCCCAGATTTAAGTTCATTACTAGTAGATGCTGCTCCTTTATGAATAACATCATCTGTATCAATAATTGCTGTCTTTAATCCAGCTTTATGAACTAATAAAAGAGTAGCTAGTTCCTCAACATATAAAAATGTTCTAGAAAATAAACCATTATAATATTTAAAATATGATGGTGTCAAAGCGAAAACACTTCCAGTAATAGCATAATGTGAATTTTGTATTCCTAATCCTAAACTTTCTATTTTTGTTGTATTAATATTTATTTTATCTTTTTTATATATACATTGCATCTTTAAAAGTTCTTTCAAAACTCTTAATGTAAATAAATTTTTACGATATTGCGCTCTCATTTCAATAGAACCATCTAGATTTTTAATAATTGGTATCATTACACCAATTGAGCTATCATTACTATCAATCATTTTTTTTAATATACTATTAGATGAGAATACAACATCAGAATTGCATACTACAATAAATTGACACCCTCTGGAACGTAAAAAATTTATTCCAACATTATTACCTCTTGCATAACCCAAATTACTATTGTTTTTTAATATATTAACTAATTCATTTTCTGAATATTTTAAAACTAAATTTTTATAAGATTCATTTGGTGAACCATTATCTACTACAACAATATCTAAATCTACATTTTTTTGAATTATAATACTTTCTACACATTGAATAGTTTCTTCGTAATTTATAAAATTTAAAACTACAACTCCAACTTTTGTCATTTTATTTTTTCCTTTTCGTATCTGCATTTTTAATATTACTACTTTTATACTTTAAATTATATACTGAACATAAACAATAAAATGGTATCATTTTATAAGATATCAAATGATCATCTATTAAACTAGCTATAGCAATTATTAATAAACTGATTAATAAAAAATAATTTTTTTCTTTTTCTGCTTTATATGTGATATAACACCATATTCCAATAATGATAATAAATAAAATCACACCTTTTTGCATTAAAAGTAAAATATAACCATTATCTATTATGTTTTCTCCGGCAATCCCCGTAGCTTTACCTATTTCTAAGCCAAAGCCAAAAAAAGAAACTCCATAGTTTTTCAATACTGCTTGACTCCACCTTAATCTATTATAAAAAATTTGATTAATAATAAACCATATATAAGAATTAGGATTATATAAATAAGAACAACTAATACTAATAAAACCACAAATGATAAATATTAACCAAAAAAAACACATAGACGTTCCTATTGTTTTATTTTTCGCTTTTATTTTAACTAAATAAAACAAAATAAATATGAATAAAATCAATATAAACGAAACTCTTGAACCAAAATAAAAGAAGCAATAGAGATTTGCAAAAAGAAAACATAGATGTTCAAAAAAACTAATGCTATCTTTCTTATATGCAATCAACATGATATAAATTATCATTAGCGTAAGGGGAATCTGATTGCTTGATAAAAAGCCCATTTGATGCCTAATATATTCCCCTGCAAAGAACGATCCCATATAATTGCCAAACCAACGTGAAGTTACTTCGTCCTGTATAATACCTAAAAAACTTAAAATTATCACAATAATATAACCTAAAGTCAAAACGGTAATACATTGTTTGAAAACTTTATTTATATCTGTTTTCATGATAGAAAAACATATAACTATTATTAAAATTTCGATTAACCCACTACCTCCTTTACTAAATATCATATTTACTACAGAAAAGAAAAACAAAACAACAAAAGCAATAAAATATTTTTTATTTATTTTTAGTGAATTAAAACAAGACAGTAAGCAAAATAAAATTCCTAAATATTTAATTAAGCGAAGTATAAGATTCATCTGAGATATATTACTGATCTTTGATTCAATAAATATATTTGCCAACAAATACAAAGTATACCCAAAAAATAAAATTTTTTCATTTTTAATATTTTTTATATTCATCATACTCATCAATCTGCTATCCATTCTCACTAGTTAATATACTCTCTAACTTAATGACCGATTCTGCCCATTTTAACGATTTTATTGTTTTTAGTCCATTATTTCTAATTTTTTTAGCTAATTCTTTATCATTTAAAACTTTATTTATATTACTAATCATTTTGCCAATATCATTCACAGGAGAAACCATCATATTAATTTCATTTAAACCTAAATCCAATGCAAAACCAGTATTTGTACCTACTACAATGCATCCACATGCCATTGCTTCTAAAGGTGTAAGACCCCATCCTTCTTCAATACTAGGAAAGACAAAAATATCTGACATAGAATAAAGTTCAACAAGTTTTCGTTGTGAAGGATTTTGATAATACTCTACATATTCCGGCAAATTGTTTTTTTCACAATTACCAAACATTCTAAATTTTGCATTAGGATATTCTTTTTTAATATTTTCAAATACTTTAATACCATTTTTTACACCTTTTTTAGATAATGTGTGATTTAACATAAGAAAATTTATAATTCCTTCATCTCTATAAACATCAACATGATGATAAATATCGATATCTAAACCATTAAATACTATTGGAAATGGGCCAATACCAAGATCCCGTTTCAAACAATTATTAATATATGTTGATATTACAATTTTTTGCAATGGCAATTGGTATGTTTTTTTAACCCAATAAGCATTATCCCAAACTTCATAATCTTGTATAAAATAAAATTTTTCCCCTTTTTCAATTGAAAGTTTGGAAACTTCATAAGCTGTTGTCCATGCAGTTGCGATAATTACATCAGCATTTCTAACAGATTTATCTGTCAACTTATATACAAATCTATCTTCTTTGTGTTGCCATCTTTTTCTCTCAATCAATGCCTTGGAAGTACAATAAATTTGATGAATCTTATTTATAAAATTTAACTCATATCTATGCATGTTGCTAGCCTGATATTCTTTATAAACATACACGTCATGTCCTCTTGATGTTAATAAATCCACATATTTATAGATCACATTTATGCCACCGGAAACTCCAATTGACGGTAATACAAAATTAATTTTCATAAACAAATTTACCTCCTTTTATATGCATCCTTCCATCCTTTTATAATAGCATGAATCTTATTATTTTTATCACTTTCGTAAAGAAGTACAATCATTATTAACCAAATATTTCTTAAATTACCTCGAATAAAATGGAACCATAAATGATTTTTATATGGATAGTACACATTATTCTTAGCAATATAATATTTTCTAAATGCAGAGTGTGACGTAACATCAATAGACCAAAATATGAATTTTCTCATTTTGCTATTACCTAGTTCATGCAAAAGTTGAACATTTTTGACTTGAATCACCCCATACCCTTTTTTTCGAATTCGATAACAAAAATCAAAATCTACTGAATCAATAAACATACTTTCGTCATAACCATCAATAACTCTCCAAGCCTCAATATTAGAAAAACATCCAGAAGTAATACATGTTTTAACATGTGCATAATTTGAAGTAGGATTATGTCCAACTATACCAACATTTCTATCAACGATCACAGGAGCCACGATACCTAAATTAGATTCAACACTTAAATATGGTTTCATTTTTTCTACAAATTCATTACTACAAACAGAATCTTGATCTAAACTTAGCATCCATAAATAATTGTGTTCTAGGCCCCAACTCATCAATGAATTTAAAGCAGCAGCAATACCTATATTTTTACTTGACTCTAATAAATGTACATTATCGAAATTATTTACTAATTTTTTTAAATGATTAATATTATTCGAACCGTTATCAAAGATTATAACCTCAGGAACCTGTTTATGAATTGCAAAAATATTTTCACTTATTCTTTGTATATCTGGATTATAAGAAACTATACCTGCATATATTTTATCATCATTCATAACTCTAGTCCCTCCTAAATCAGCTATGAGTTCCATTCAGATGGATTGGAACAATATCCATCTCTAACACCTTTTATTGTAGCCTTTAATACTTCTATCTTATTTTGAGCTCTTAATATACTTGGCAACATAAAACTTATAATGTAGCCAAAATATCCTTTACAATTATAGTTGTCATAACCAACTTTTCCATATCGCCTCATTTTTTTATTAATGTAAATTATATTTCGATTTGTATAATACACTCTCATTGGACTAACAATTTTTTTATAAGAAAATTTAGCAAAATTTTGATTATGTAACAATTTGCTCACACTAACCCAAAATCTTTGTGCATTTTTACTTTTTGGTATAATTTGACCAAATTCTTGATCTAAAACCCACTTATTTAATCTTAATATTTTGTAATTACATAAACATAATCTCTTACAAAAATCATTATCCACTAAATCAATAAACAACCATTCATCAAAACCTCCACATTTTTCCCACGCATCAATAGAAGTACATGAAGCGGAGGTAATACAAAAATCAACATACTCCATCGAAATATTTTCTTTAACTGTGAGATATGCTCTTCTTTTATCAATGACTTGAGGACAAATAATCCCTATGTGATCATATTTATCAATGCTATCTTGAAAATCTTGAATCATACCATCGGGAATTAGAGAATCCTGATCCATTGTAATAACCCAACTATAGCCATCTTCTTTTGCTTTCTCCATGATACGATTCAACGCATACGCAATACCTTTATTTTGTTTTTCTGAAATATAAACAATTTTATTAGAATTAATAACAACATTTGATATTTCATTATTATCATAAATATAAATTCTATCTAACTGTTTGATCAGCTTAGTCAAACAAGCGGTAAATCTTTCGGCATTTGGATTATAAAGAACTATACCAGCAGCAATTTTCTTCATTTTGACTCCTTAACTAATTCATCTGCAATCTTTTCTAGATTCTCACAAAACTTTTCATTATTACTACTTATTCCATGTCTCATATTTTCAACGATTTTATTATAGTGAAGTATAACGTCCTTAAGTTCATTAATATCTTCAACTGGAATAATTGTTCCCATTCTATCTGCAACATTCTTAGCAAATTCAACTTGATGATCATTAACATGTTCATCAAATTTCTTTTGTCTTGGTACAACAATTGGAGTTTTACCTATCTGAAGAGGCATAATAAAACTTGCTGGCCCACCATGCGTAATCACAATACGAGCATCTTCTACGTTTTTTATCATTTGTTTATAAGGAATTAATTTATTCCATTGGCAATACTTCGGTTCATATGTACTATATCCTATTTGTATAATTACATCCTCAGTAATAATACCATCTCTTTTTAAGTTATCTATTTCTTGCACAAGTCTATTAAATGGTTGCTCATGCGTTCCTACTGTTACAAATATCATCATTTACCTCTCTAGAAAATACTTCCAAGATTTATTGCTTTAGGATATACTTTTTTTTGTTCATCCCATTGAACAATAAATTTATCGACAATTGGATATACCATCTTTCCCGTCATTGTTGGTTTATCAATTCTGTCGAACACTTCTATATAAATTAACTTAGCCCCCATCATTTTACCTAAATAGAAAAACGGTACGGCTACGGCAGCACCTGAAGAGATAATTAAATCTGGTTTTTCTTTGTGCAATACCTTCCACGCAATACGTGTATTTTTAATCAGAGCTTTTAAACTTCTATTCGTTGGATAATAACAAGGATACATCTTTTCACCTTCTAATACACTTCTTGCATCCTCTTTATCGAATGTAACCCAAAAGCGATTTTTATTTTTCCAAAATGGCTTCAACATATATAAATGTGTCAAGTGACCTCCCGAAGATCCAACAAGACAAACTTTCATTTCTTTTTGTTCCATTGTATATTCCTTTCCATTTTAAATTTAAACAGCACCTTTTTTACATACTACAACTAGTACTGTTTTTAATAGAATCTTAATATCTAAACCAAGATTCCAATTCTCTATATAATATTTATCTAGTTTAACTACTTCATCAAAATCTATAATTTCACTTCTTCCACTCACTTGCCACATACCTGTGATTCCTGGTTTAATAGCAAGTCTTGCAAAATGTTGATATTCATATAGATTTGTTTCTGATATTAAAGGAGGTCTAGTTCCTACAATAGACATATCTCCTTTTAATACATTAAAGAATTGTGGAAATTCATCCAAGCTCGTTTTACGAATAAATTCACCAATACCTGTTTTATGTGATCCATCCGACATTACTTTATTTCCAATAACTCGAGGATCAAAATCAAGCTTAAACATCTTTCCATCCCCAAGCTTATTGTCTTTCATTAATTCTGCTTTTCTTTCTTCCGCATCTAAATACATACTACGAAATTTATACATCTTAAATTTCTTACCATTCTTACCAACACGTTCTTGAGAAAAGAAAATTGGTCCTGGACTTGCAATATAGATTGCAGGTCCAATAAAGATACAGATAACTAGTGTTAATATACATCCTAATAAACCACAAACAATATCAAACACTCTTTTTAAGAATAATTCATTTAATGAAGCATAATTTATACTAGTAGTAAGAACTGTATAATCACCAATCTTTTCAACAAACTGTTTCTTACCAGGTGAATTAACTACCTTAGCTAAATTCATATGGACTGTAATACCAGCTAATGTTAATTGTTCAATCAATTTATTTGGATATGCTATTTCTTTAGGTAAGACAATCAATACTTCATCTACCCATTCTTTACATGCATACATTCCTACTGTTTCATTATTAGCTACTACAGAAACATTATTAATCTTATTTCCAATTAAATTCTTATCTAATAAGGCAACACCAACAATGTCATAACGAGAATAATTATTCTTTTCAACATTATCAATAACTCTATCAGCAATAGTATTAGAACTAACAATTAATAATTTTCTTCTCTTTCCACTATTAATACCCTTTTTAATATTAATCTTCCATAATTCTCTTACTATATATGTCAATAAAAAATAAATGCCAATAGTTAAGAATAAAACAAATCTAGAGAAGAAAATTCCTTTTTGAACTGTAAACAAATATAAAACAGCCAATAAGCAAACAATAAAGCCATGTTTTAATGTTTTTACAAACTCTTGATAATGCCCTCTTTTTAATACACCCTTTAATGTACCAAAAATCAGTAAAACCATTAAATCAGCTACTTCTAATATGATAGCCATATTCCTATATAAGAAATTATTATATAGATGTATATTTCCATTCTTAATAAAATATGCCATAATAAATGCAATTTGCAAACATATCATATCAAAAATGATAAAATCGATATGCTTCAACCACCCATTTGCATTCTTCCTATACATAATACTCTCCCATTCCTATAAACATAAAAAAAGCTTATTAGAATTTTACAAGTCTTAATAAGCAATGAAATATGAAATTTTAGATACACTCCTCCCTACTCATAACCCGGTAGAAGATTAACGAATCAATCAAAAATGCGGTAAGCCAGCTATTCCTAATATCATCTAAATGTATCGTTTTTTATTCCTATTACCTTACAATAGTCATACTTATTCCACAATAAAACTATTGCCTAATAATTTTATCCTATATATATAATATGTCAATTACCATTTAACACTTGAAATTTGAAACGAAAATACAAAAAGTAAAAGATATACTTTACTTAAGCCAAATATTAAAAATGTTAAGAAACAAAATAAATTTTATAAAATTTGCTTTACATATAGAATATTTTAGATAATATAGACCACTATTTTTATAACCAACTAAATGTAAACGCACACACGTATTGAGTGAGTTCAATATAAAACAAAGCCTCCACTCATATTCTAAGCGAAGGCTCTGTTTATTCTTATTTAACTTTTCTCTTCTTTATTAAGATATACATTACTACTGCAAAACTTGACACCGCCATCAAATAATACATTGAAGTAAAATTTGATACACCTGTTACAACTTTTGTTTCTGTTTTCGTAGATTTATTATCTACTCTGGTTTCAGTGTTTATACTTGTGTTCTTATCTGAAGCACCTGCGTGTTTAATTTTATCTTTATTCGAAGCATTTACAGATAATAATTGATCTTTCTTTTCCTCATTGCTTGGTTGATTAGTTACTTCTGGTTTTAATTGTTGTGTTTTGTTTTCTAAGATAGTAAATACATCATTCTCAATGATTTCATACTTATAATTTCTTGATTTACTTTTTGCAGTAAGTTTATAATTGCCAACTTCTTCGCCAATTTCTCTTGTTAATATGTAATTATCTGTTTCTAATACTGGATCCTTTTCTCCTACAAACTTTTGATACTTATTTAATTTTAGTTTTACTGTTTTAGGTAGAATAGTAACCTTGAATGGAATAGATTCATAATAATTAGTATCAACATTGAAACTTACGATGTATTCTCCAACATTCTTAAATGCAATTGGACTTATAGAATCCACTTTACTTTCAATCACAATATCAGAACCTGTATAAACATATTCTACATCTGGATGAGTTATAGTTGTTTTAACTATTTCTACATCATTCTTATTCTTCGGCTCAAATTCAAATTTATAGTTATCATTGTAATCAACTGCTTTAAAATCACCATTGACATAAGAATCCAATTTAAATTCATAATCTCCATCATACTCACATAAATAACGATTTTCTTCTGAATCTCCCTGTCTCCAATCCTTGTTATATCGAACATTTACATGAACTACTTTAGGAGTTATTTCATAATCAATGTAACTGCCATCTGAATAAATAGCTTGATACCTGAGTATTCCGCTATCTGAAGTCCATGCAATATGCTACAGAAGTCCACATAATCC